>Ga0073929_1000149_pt1 | contig 111435 bp, 86 predicted proteins | sample DewCreD2012metaG_3_FD_76966 | JGI IMG/M metagenome (GOLD analysis project Ga0073929, IMG submission 76966) | Hot spring sediment bacterial and archeal communities from British Columbia, Canada, to study Microbial Dark Matter (Phase II) - Dewar... ... | reverse complement strand
CGATAATCTTCTCCATCACTTTTACCTTCTTCAATTCTGCTCTAGTCAATGATAATGTCTCCTGTCCCATAGTGACATTATCTCAGAACAGTTACAGGGTGACATTATCACAGAACAACAACAAGATTTTTAAAAACCTTCTTGTCAAAAATAGCTAAGGGAAGTATAATCGCTTTATATAGTATGCAATCGATGTCATACTTACATAAGGAGTGGTGCTTTGTGGATGGCAACCAAGCTATTCAAACGTTGAGTCAGATGAGAACTGGCAGAAGCGGAAGAATTTCAAGCTATGATCGCTCAGGTGGGAACAAGGACTTCTTCTCTATTAATCCAGGAGATAAACAAGTTATAGGTCATATTGCAGGTGCAGGCTGTATTAAGCATATATGGATGACCATGGCTAATGACGGGTTAGTTCAAGAGGAATTTCTCCCTCGCAAAATCGTTATAAGAATGTATTGGGATGGGGAGAAAAAGCCAAGTGTGGAGGTACCGTTAGGAGACTTCTTCGGAATGGGACACGGATTGACGAGAAATTACACCTCAGCATGTTTGATGATGAGTCCAGAAGATGGTAAAGCGATGAATTGTTTTTTTTCTATGCCGTATGCAATCGGTGCCACATTCGAAATTGAAAGTGAAGCTGATCTTCCCATCAAATTTTACTTCTATATTAATTATGAAGAATACGATAAATTACCTGATGATCAATTAAGATTTCATGCTCAATGGAATCGTGAATGTCCAACAGATGGGCTTACTGACATTAATGTAGATAATGCATATTATGAGTTTGGTGGAAAGAATACTACAGGTGACGGGAATTATGTTATTCTTAATGCAGAGGGAAAAGGGCATTATGTTGGTTGTAATTTCAATGTACATAATTTAAGGGACACACAGGAATGGAATTGGTATGGCGAAGGCGATGACATGATCTTCATTGATGGTGAATCATGGCCACCTAATATGCATGGAACCGGAACCGAAGATTATTTCAACACCGCTTGGTGTCCGCAACAGCAAGATTGCACACCTTACCATGGAATTATTCTAGGGGGCGGACCTAACTGGAGCGGGAAAATTTCCACATATCGCTATCATATCCTTGATCCCATTATGTTTGATAAGAGCATAAAGGTAACCATTGAGCACGGACATAACAATCACCGTAGTGATGATATATCTTCAACAGCTTACTGGTATCAGACCGAGCCTCACTATCCATTTCCAGCATTGCCGAGAGTGAAGGCCCGATTACCACTACCAGATATTCGTCCGTTCGATGAGAAGTCTTTAAAATCTATATTTAAGCATAACAATCCCTGATACACGAACCATTATTATGTAGGAAGTTGGGTGTAGTAAAATGAGTACCATCTATCATATTGCCAAGAAGTTGGGAATTTCAGCATCGACTGTTTCTAGAGCGCTTTCTGGCAGAGGCTACTGTAGTAATTCCGTTCAAGAGAAGGTTCTGAAGGTAGCTAAGGAATTAAATTATGCACCCAATCATGCTGCCCAAATAATGAAGACTAGAAAAACAGGGAAGATATTGTTCGCCGTACCCGATATATGCAACCCCTTCTATTTCGATATGATCAATGGCATTAATAGTGTGATTGAGCAGTATGGATATTTAATGATTTTATTCTATACGAAGCATAATCTAAAAGAAGAGCTTAGAGCAATTCAGAATCTTAAGGAGAAATATGCAGATGGTATGATCATGGTATCCTTTAACTTCTGTGAGAAGAATATTAAGGCGATCAACAAGCTGAATGCACCAGTGGTATTAACGAACAAATATGAATCTCTTACAGAAGATGATCAATTTGATTATGTATATGTTGATACTTATGTCGCTGTTAAGGAAGCGACGGAGCATTTAATCAAGCAAGGTATCGAACAAATCGCTTTTGTCGGTGGAGATATGAAGGAACAGACTGGTTTCGAGCGTTATTGTGGTTATCGCGATGCACTGCTAAATGCGGGATTAAGTATTAATGAAGCGTATATTCTGGAATCCAATTATACGGAAAGTGGTGGATTCATATGCGGTCAGAAGTTACTTGAATTGCCCAACAAGCCTAAGGCGATCGTAGCCACCAATGATTTGATGGCCATCGGTATCATGAAAGCTTGCGAGGATGCTAATCTAAGTATTCCTGGTGATATCGCCATAACCGGGATGGATAATCTGGATATTTCGTCTCGAGTTTACCCAAAGCTGACTTCTGTTGCTATGATGCAGGAGGAAATTGGTAGGAATGCTGCCCAAATTCTCATGAATAGATTAAATGGAGAGAAGGTGGTTAACAGAGCGGTTCGATTGTTGCCTAGAATCGTGGTAAGAGCATCGAGTGTGAGAGTGGAATAAGTTATTATTTTGTAATACATGCAATCGATTGCATATTTTGTAAGGGCTTACATTGAGTGAGCGTAAAGTAATCCATTTATCCAAACATGATAAGAAAACTTCGGGAGAAGTTTTACTTATAATCACAAGCAAAAAAAGGGAGGATTCATCAATGAAGGCTAAGAAGAGTATAAGATTATTGGCAGTATTGTTGACTTTCGTCATGGCATTGTCGCTTCTTGCAGCATGTGGAGGGAATAATGGAAATAATAATGCAGCTGAACCAGCGAACACTGCGAATAATGCAAAGAACGAAGAAACAGCTCCGAAAGCAGAAAAGGTAGTTATTGAATTCTGGCAGAACAAGTTCGAGGATACTACAGATGCTTGGTTTAAGAAATGGGTAGATGAGTTCAATAAATCTCAGGATAGTATCAAGGTGAATCACACTGTTGTTCCAGGAGACGCTTGGGAGCAGAAGATGAAATCGGCACAAGCTGCCGGTAATGCACCGCAAATTACTACGATGAACTATGGTAAAATTGCTCCGGCTGTATCACAAGGTCAAATTTTGGCGATGGATGAATACACCGATCCGGCAATCTGGGCAGATCTTTACGAGAACGTTAATGGGTTCGTTACAGTTAAAGGCAAGCACTACGCTTATCCGAAATTAGTTGAGCCTTCTGCAGTACTCTATTACCGTAAAGATTTCTTCACCGAAGTTGGACTGGATCCAGAGAAGCCGCCTGTTACTTGGACAGAGTTAATCGATTATGGTAAAAAATTGACCAAAGAGGGAAGATATGGTCTCCATATCGCCAACAATGCACCAGAGTTTTCATGGACTACTTGGGGTATGCAGATGAATGGCGGTCATAGAGCAATCAATGATGACTGGACGGAAGCAACCTTGGACGAAGGATATAAAAATCTGATTGCATTCTATAAGACAATTTATGATGAGAAAATTGCTCCAGCACAAGCTCTTAACGGCTATACAGACATGGCTGATTTCGGTCAAGGTCAAGTAGCTATGGCAGTTAACGGTTCATGGGGTATAGGTCAAGTACGTAATGATTACCCTGAAATATTACCTAACGTTGGTGTAGCACCGATGCCTGGTCCAGACGGTGATCCAACTAAACCAACAGCTTCACTAGGTGGCTGGACACTGGTTATTGACGGTAAAGCGAAAAACCCGCAAGAAGCTGCAGATTTCATATCGTGGTTACTTGCCGGCGATCCGCAAATCATGATTGATTTCTTCAAAATTAGCGGATTCTCCAAGTTCCCTGCACGTATGTCCGTTGACGATGCGCTTAATCAGGATCCGGATGCGATGAATGATCCAATCCGTAAGTTGATTGCAGAGAAAATCGTACCTGTCTCCGTAGCTGAACCCATATATCCTTGGGATGTCAGCATAAAAATTGGTGAAGCTATTGAAAGAGCTGTCAAAGGACAGGATCCGCAAGCAGCATTAGACCAAGCAAGGGATGAAATCAACGATTTTATTAAAAAGCAAGATCTTCCTAGTAAGAACCCGCTTAAATAAAACTGATTTAACGTTGATCACATACCCGGAAGTCTGAAGGCTTCTGGGTATGTTCTATCTTGAATAAGGTGGTTTCAGTATGCATAAACAAACGAAAAAATACGATAACGTTACAGCATATATTATGTTATCGCCTGTTGTGATATTATTAACCATTTTCGTGGTCATTCCTTTCATTAATGCGGCAAAAATCAGCTTCTACGAGTGGGGTTTTTATTATGATCCAGTATTCACAGGCTTTAGAAATTATTATTTAGTTTTTACGGATGATAAATTTGCCAATGCAGTCTGGGTTGGGCTCAAATTCGTATTCCTCGTGGTCCCGATCCAAATGTTCTTTTCATTCTTATTCGCGCATGTCATTATGTGGATGGGGAAAAGATCATCGGGCTTTGTGAAAACGTCTATATATATTCCGACCGTTATTTCCGGGATTATTGCAGCGATTATTTTTGGAATTATATACAATTTCGACGGTGGAATTCTCAATTATGTAACCGGATTATTCGGTATGGAGAAGATTGCCTGGTTGGGTGAGACGAGAACGGCATTACTTAGTATTGTAATTCCTGCCATTTGGCTTGGATTTGGTATTTCCACTTTGATTATGCTTGCAGGTTTGTTAGATGTTCCTAGTTCTTACTATGAAGCTGCGGAGATGGAGGGCGCTACTTCCTGGAAGAAAATGATTTACATTACAATTCCTTTAATGAAAAATGTCATTTTGTTTTTGAGTGTTACGGGATTCGTAGGTGCTCTTCAACAGCTCGAACTGCCATTATTTTTGACAAATGGGGGTCCTGTTACTGAAGATGGAAATGCAACATTGTTGCCAAACTTGTATATGTACAATCATTTTAGACAAGATCTTCTGATGGGACACACGATTGCTACTGCGATGCTACTCTTTGTTGTACTGGGTACAGTTTCAGCGATCATCTTTAAAGTTCTTAATTCTGAAAAAGCAATTGATGAGTAATCAAGGGGAGGAGGAGTACGGATATGAATTTAATGAAACCTATGAAAAAAGTGTTTATCAATTTTCTCGGATTCTTTTTTGCGATACTTGCTTTGTTTCCGTTATTATGGATGGTTCTGTCCGGGTTCAAAGCCAAGAGGGAAGTTCTCGCATATCCGTTCAAATTATTACCTAATGAATGGATGATATCCAACTATACGGACACTTTGCAGAATCCAATGTTCATACGAACGATGGTGGTAACATTTGCGGGGGCAATCATATTTACTGCTGTTTCAGTCGCGATCAATTCAATGGCGGCGTATGTGTTCGCAAGACTGGATTTCGCTTTCAAGAAAGTGCTTTGGATTTATGTAATTTCTACGATGTTTATTCCCGGTATGGCTATTTTGGTTACATCTTTTATAGTCGTTACAAATTTGAATATGCTGGACACTATGTACGTGTTGATTCTTCCGGGCTTGGCTGGCGCCTTTGCCGTTTTCTTCGTTCGACAGTTTTATTTGAACATTCCTATTGCATTGGAAGAAGCTGCAATGATCGATGGGGCTACCCGCTTCGGAATTTATAGGCATGTATTTCTTCCGATGTCCTTTCCGCCTTTTGTCATTATAGGTATCGGTGCGTTTCTTGGTTACTGGAATTCGTATATTTGGCCGACTATGACGATCACAAATCCAGATTTATACCAAATCAGTCAGTTTCTAGCCACATTCAGATCCGAACGCACTACTGAATTAGGTTTACTCATGGCGGGTTCGACCATGGCTGCACTTCCGACTATCATATTGTTCCTGATTTTTCAGAAACACATTATTCAAGGTATTAAGATATCAGGATTGAAGTAATCAATAATTTTTGCCGGAGTTATTAAGAATGGAGAGGGAGAGTATGAACTTGATACGCAGCATTGCTGTTACAGCTGGATTGGTCATATTACTTTCATCCTGTTCAACGGGTAATGAGAAACCGGAACAACTGGCGGTCAAACCGGATTCCACGTTTGTTCTGAAGAGTGTAAGCGGCCTGACCCAGGTAGCGCAACTTACTGGATATGATTCCATTAATAAGACAAACCAGTATGAGGTTTATGGTACGGACCTTGGGTCGATGTTTAACAGCGGGGATAAGACGTATCTCGTGTTCGGTGACACATTCGGCTACCGTGCTCCTGGACTGACTGGCGGCGGAGGGTCGGATTGGCGCTCTAACACGCTGGCAATAACGACAGACAACGATGCATCTGATGGATTGACGTTCGATACAATGATTTCCGACTATGGTAAACACGCCAAGGAGGTGTTGCCGTCGGCTAAAGTCGATTTCGATGAAATGACCAAGATCCCCACACATGGTATCGCAGTTGACAACAACCTATATTTATATTATATGTCCGTAAATCATTGGGGAGCTCCGGGAAATTGGGATGCTAACTATAGTGGTATGACCAAGTCGGTAGATCAAGGTGAGCATTGGACGATTCTGGAAGATATTCGTTGGCCTGGAGATAGCAATTTTATTCAGGTGAGTCCTTATAAGGTCAAAGTGAATGAACATCTAACGGAGATTTATTATTGGTGCATACCTGCTGGACGTTTCGGCGGCGTGAAATTGATGAAAGTCGACGAGAAAGATATTGAGGATCTGAATGAGTATGTTTATTACTCTGGTGTGAATCAAGATAATGAACCCCTATGGTCGAGTGACTTGGACAAAGCGAAATTAGTCGTCGAGGATGATGTCGGCGTCGGAGAATTGTCCGTCATCTGGAATCCCTATTTGGAACGCTGGATTATGACATATCTGAAGGAAGGTACAGGTATAGTCATTCGGGAAGGATTGTCACCTTGGGGACCGTGGGGTGATGCGATTACATTGGTGTCTAATACGGAATATCCTGGTTTATATGGGCCTTACATGAACCCTAAATATATGGAGGACGACGGAAGAACGATCTATTTTACACTATCACTCTGGGATCCGTATAACGTGTTCTGGATGAAGGCTTCCCTAGAAAAATAAATAATTTTTGAGGGGTGATCAATATGATTAGTATGGAGAACGATAGGGTAGCCATTTCGTTTTGTGAAGCAAACGGTTGTATTACTAGATTGTATGATAAGCAGAAGAAGCAGGAATATGTAGTTGAAGGGCATCAATCCGCCCCGTTTCGTATAGAGATTTCAGATGAATATACCAGTGAGTTTCAAACGTTTACATACGAGCGCGAAACGAGAACACCAGATCAACAAGGTTGGATATTGACGTGGGTATTGAAGCCGGGATTACGCGTTATAGGTAGGCTGTATTTGCACAGTGATGCGAATGAAATTCAATTCTACAGTGAGGTGGATAACCAAACTGAGGATAGGATTATATGCTTAGAGTATCCTATCATTCCAGACCTTTGTACAATCACTGAACAAGGCGATAACGATTACGTTGCGCATAGCTTCGCAACAGGGTTTCAGATTCACAATCCTATGAAACATTTCAAAGTAGATGGTTTGGGACTTCGGCATATGCCCTATCCGGAAGGCTTCTCAGGTTCGACAATGCAATTTTTTACATATTACGGATTAAATCAGGGTGGTTTGTATTTCGCTGCATTGGATGGAGAAGGATATGCGAAATGGTTGAATTTTTATAAGAATGAGCATGATTTATTGGAAGCCAGCTTCATACACGGCTGCGAAGATATCGGGGCTTACAAAGGAATCAAAACGAGTTATCCTATTGTTGTAAAGCTGTTGGATGGTCGTGGATGGTACGAGGCAGCTGACATGTACAGAGCATGGGCAGAGCAGCAGGCATGGTGTGTAAAAGGCAAGCTGATCCATGTTAGCGATGAGCATAAGAGCAAGTGGTTACTAGAGGAAATGGGGGCTGCTACCTTCGGCATCAACGCAGGTTATGACCGCACCTTGTGGTTGAACGAATACCATAAATTCATTCATACTCCGATCTTTCATATTCTAGGGCCCGATTGGGTGCATAGAACCCAAAATTTCTATAATGGCGTTCCAGGGGGGATGGATGACTGGTTCCCGACAAGGTTCGATCAAGCTAATCTGCATTGCATGAAATCCTATGGGGATAAGTACGCTCCGTTCGAATTCGATTATTTGTTTAATGTGAATGGCGCAGATGGAGAACGTGGTCAAGAAGCTCTGCAGAAGTTTCCTAAAAACTTAAAAAGCATTGACAAATACAATTTCTCATTGGTCTGTCCAGTCGACCCATATATCCGTGAGCTTCATACCTTGAGGGATGAAGCTTTACAGCGGAACGATGATGTTGACTCGATTTACTATGATATCTCAGCTAACAACATTCTTAAAGCCTGTACAGATGAATCTCATGGACATCCAGTTGGTGCGGGTAAGGCGATAACCGATGCATATAAGGACAATTATTTACAAACGAAAGCAGCGATGAATAGACAAGCGGGTCGCTATATTCCCATGGGAACGGAAATGATCAATGAGGTGTTCTTGAATGTCCTGGATTATTATCAGGCGCGTGCTGGAGGGCAGCCAGCGGCACCCTTGGAAGGTTGGAATATACGTCCATTGCTCTTAAGCGGAGCGGCGGAGTTAATCCCGATGTTCACTTATGTTTACCACGAGTATGGTGCCATTCGAATCGATGGATGGGGCAAATTAGTTGAGGAAATCGGATCGCTCTATTACTACACGGTGGCTAGAACATATCTCTGGGGTGGTTTGTATGAATTAAATTATGAATATAGTCCGATGGAAGCTATTGGTGGTGAGGAGAATAGCGCTGAGGAGCACTATTATATTTTCGAACAGCGAGGATATGCATTCTCTGCAGAGAGAGCTCGTTATCTTGGAGAATTCGCGGCCTTGCGAACGGGAGTGGCGAATAAATATTGGGCATATGGACGTATGTTGCGACCGATAGAGTTTGATAGTGCGGATGTGGTATTGGATTGGTTTCAATATAACTGTGCTAAGGATTTCAAGGAATATAATGATTCCGGCATATTAACCGTGGATGCAGTTGTTCATTCCGCATGGAGTTACCGGGATGAAAGCATCGGATTATTCTTCGCTAATGTTACGGATGTGGAACAGGATGTAACTCTTACACTTGATAAAAGTCAATTTGATATATTGTTCTCGAAATACAAGATTACATCACCAGATTTAGTAACTTTCGCGGATCCGCTCGATTTCGCCGATGATAATATAAGAGAGATTGAGTTTGCGATACCGAAAAAAAGCGTCGTGTTGCTAGAGTTGATATCTTGACGCAGCGTGGATTCAGACATCTGGCAACTAGAACAACGGATATTTCGGAGCTAGGGTGATAAACGGAGGTCCGATCCTGAATGAGACTCACCTTACTGCCAGCTTGCCAAATTAAGAAGACGGTTACGTTTAATTCCGGTAATAATCACAGTGTTGAAATTTTTGCCGGTACGTGGGCGAATGGAGACACCTGGATGCGGATGGATACGTTCAGACTGACGAAAAATTGATTTTGACAAGAATATATGGGGGAATGTGAAATTATGAATCGTAAAAATGAAGCAAAGTTTATTACAACAGCAGTCCTTGTGATGTTGATGATATTATCGCTGGCAGTACCTTCACTTGCGGTAACACCGCCTGTAGGAGATTCGTCAACATATGAGCTGGTGGCAAGCCAAGCTGTAAAAATTTCCAGAGTAACAGGAGCAACACCAGCGGGAGAAACAATCCCGAACCCGACTCAAACCCATACCAATTATGCTGTGGGTGGTACTGACCTAGGTATAGTGTGGGATGCTACCACGGATCCCAATAACAAAAAAGTAATGATCGCTTTCGGCGATACTTTTGATGGCTGGGGAGGTAATGGTGGCGGTGGTTCAGGATGGAGAGGCAATGTTCTGGCCCTTTCGGAAGATGAGGATCTTTCCGATGGACTTTCCTTCACCACCATGATCGCAAATCCAAGCAGTCCTAATTATGCTAAAGAAATTATTCATTCCGCGCATATTACTAACGGTACAGGCGATTTTACAGCCATTCCGACAGCGGGCGTGTCCGTTGGTAACAGGCATTTCATACACTACATGCAAATCAAAAACTGGGGCGCTGCAGGTAGATGGAACATTAACTTCGCCGAAATCGCTTACTCCGACGACGAGGGACAAAACTGGACCAAATCAGGGGTGAAATGGGGCGCAGCCAGTAAGTTCGGGCAGGCGGCCTTTATTGAAGATGGTGGTTATGTATACATGTTCGGAACACCTGCAGGCAGATTCGATAGTGCCTATTTGGCTAGGGTTCCAGAAGCCGATATGCTCATTAAAGAAAACTACGAATACTGGAATGGTTCCGATTGGATTGTGAATAACGAGGCTGCTGCCGTCGAGGTGATTTCTTCACCTGTATCAGAACTGTCGATTGCCTATAACTCGTATTATGATAAATTTATTATGACTTATTTAAATGAGGACCTTGCTGCTATCGTTATGAGGAGCTCCTCCAGCTTGTCGAGCGGATGGTCGGCCGAAGTGGAAATCGCCAAAGGCGCCCAGTACCCAGCTTTATACGGGGCATATATCCACCCGTGGACCAATGACGGCAGAGATCTCTATTTCCTCATGTCGCAGTGGGTCCCTTATAATGTATTTTTGATGCATTCTACGCTAGACATTGGAGATCCGACAGAAAATCTGCTGGACGATCCATCTTTTGAGTACCAGACTTCTGCTACAATCTCATCGCCATGGATTCTAGAAAGCGGTAATGGTGGGATTGATCGGAACCTCAACACTTCTAGAGGCGGGAAAAACAACGTATGGTTGAGAAATACAAGCGGTTGGAACGCAATCAAACAGTCGGTTCCGGTGTCGCCTAATACCGAGTATAAACTAATAGGATTTGTGAGAACATCTCAGAATAACGCGGATGGCTACTTTGGGGTTCGAGGTTCTGCAGGGAACATCATCAAAGAAGTGAGATATGGAAGAAATGATAATTATGCGAAGCAGACTGTTCGTTTCAACTCCGGCAATAACACATCCATAACTGTCTTTACTGGCATGTGGTCATCAAGCGGTGATACTTGGGTGAATGCGGACAACTATTATTTGTTAGCAGTTGATACGATTCCACCTGTAACGACTTTGAACGGTGATCAATCGGTAGAAGTTATGCTAGACGACCCGTATATCGATCCAGGTGCAACAGCTGTAGATAACTTGGACGGCGATCTTTCGAATAAAATTGTCGTCGAAGGCATGGTAGATACGAGTATTGTAGGAACCTACACACTCACATACAAAGTATCGGATTCGAATGGTAATGCTGCAGTACCGGTTACAAGAACGGTAATAGTAATAGGCCCAGAATATGTGGTTAAGAATATTGTCTTTCGGGACGGTAACGGGAATGTACTAGATATGTTGCCGCAGAAAGGGATGGTAACGGCTACTGCTGACCTGAAGAGCAATACCAGTTCGCCAACTCCTGTAACGCTTGTGCTCGTATTGTACAACAAAAAAGGTGAAGTCGAGAATGTTTCCGGTATAACACAATCGGTTAACCCTGGGGCAACAGAAACCGTAACTGCTGGATTTATGTTATCGGGCAACAACTCCGGTTACACTGCGAAACTATTTGTAGCAGACTCGATTACGGGCTTGCAACCAATTTCCAATGTATCGACATTGGTTCAAAAATAGGAATAACAAATCAAATAAAAAAACTCCTACCTAAGGTAGGGAAAGTAATTCAGGTGGTTCAAGGAAACCCTTGCTTCGCATGGCGAAGGTTGGGGCGGATCCGGAGCAGGGCGCTTGCCAAATCTACGGATACGAATCTGTAGGACGGGCTCACGTTCTCTACGATGATCCAGGATATCCCCCGGGGCATGCCAAGCAATTGCTGGACAAAGACACCTCCGTCAGTGAAGTAACGGTCATCCCGACCGCAGGTGTTACCGTCGGATCCAGACATTATATCCACTACATGTCTGTTAAACGATGGCTATTAGCCGGAAATTGGGAAACACGCCGGAACATTAACCGGACCGTGGAGCGGGGAGAAGGTGCCCGGCCTCAATGGAGCCATTCTGAATCAAGTCCAATATACAAAATATTCAAATTACACACAATTAACCGTTACCTTTACCTCGGGTTCCAACTCGATCGTTCAAATTTACAACGGAATGGACGTGAGCCAAGGAAAAGATACATGGGTTCAGATGGATGATCTGTCAGTAACGAAACAATAAATTTTCAAGGAATGCTGTGCCCAAAGTGACACCAATCCATTGGTTCACCTGAGGATGAGAAAAGTCGGCGCAGATATTATGTCGATTATAAAAGCCTGCAGCTAAGGTTTAATTGGGTAACCTTAGCTGCAGGTTTTCCCAAGAGGGTCGATTTGGACATCCGTTGGTTTTTAATTCTGACTTACTTCAAGAAGTACGGCCAAAAATAACCATGCATGATAAAAATGTGAATCAAGGTGAGATTCTACGCTGTCCTTGGCATGGCTGGGAATTCGATATTACCAATGGTAAACCGATCTTCGATCCACACAAGTGCTTGGTGAAAACATACGAGGTTGCCGTTGAGGAAGTAGAAGATGAAAATTCCTCTTCTGTTGAGACTTACTCCGTTGAAGTAGAAGCAAATCATTGTTGTCTATATATGACAGGTGTCTAAAATTATAGGAGTGATAATAATGAGAGTAATTTATATTGATATTGATTCGATGAGACCTAAACATATGGGAATTCATGGTTATCATCGTAACACAACACCGAATATGGACAAAATTGCTGAGCAGGGTGTGCGTTTTTCAAGAGCTTACTGTGCGAGTTCACCATGCGTACCTTCCCGTGCATCATTCATGAGCGGATTATTCGGCATTCATTCCGGCGTTGTAACTCACTGGGGGCCAGGCTGTGATTTCCGCTATGTGAACGACCCCGAACACCCAATGTTCACTCGTCATCTCAGAAAAAACGGGTACAAATTGGCTACTTTCTCTTCTTTTGGCGACCGTCATGATGCATTCTGGTATATGGCAGGCTGGAATGAAGTTCATACGCATACACTGAAGAGCGGGAACGAGGATGCGAATGAAGTCATGGATGCTGCATTGCCTTGGTTAGAACAGCATGGCAAAGAAGATAATTATTTCTTGCATCTTCAAGTTTGGGATCCCCATCGTGATTACACAATGCCGAAGGAGTATCAGGATATGTTCAAGGATGAAGCGCCTCCGGCTTGGCCCGATGAGGAAGCGATCCAAAGGCATCAAGATAATTATGCTCCTTTTAGTGCAAGAATGCTATTTACTGGGCGTGACACAAGTCCGTTTGAAACGATGCCTGACCGTATTCGAAATACAGATGATTTTAAAAAGTTTGTCGATGCCTATGATGGTGCGGTGCGATTTATGGACGAACAGTTGGGACGCTTATTCGACCTGTTGGAACAATTGGGCGTTATGGATGATACGGCGATTGTTATCAGTGCGGATCATGGGGAAGCAATGGGGGAACATGGGATATACGGAGACCATGTTTGTGCTGATGAAGCCGTGCATAATATTCCGATGATTGTTAAATGGCCGAACAGCAAAGTAAAGAATGTGGAGTTCGACCATATGGTTTACAATGTGGACCTTATTGCTACGATTTGCGATTTATTAGAGTTACCTGTACCAGAGAAATGGGATGGACAATCTTTTGCCGGCCTTGTAAGAGGAGGAGCATATACGCCGCGTGATTATCTGGTGTGGGACCATGGACTCTACAGTGTGAGCAGAACGGTACGTACGGATGAATGGTTAATGATGCGCACTTATCATCCTGGCGTGGTGCCGTTGGAACCGATTGAATTATACAACATGAAAGAGGATTCGCATATGACCCATAATTTGGCAGAAGAACGTTCTGATAGAGTAGAACATATGGACCACCTCTTACAGGAATGGTACCAAGAACAAGTGGGACAGCCATTCTCTGCACCGGACCCATTGCCATTGGTTGTTGAAACCGGTCCTTTCAAATACATTGAAAAAGATAGATGGGCTGAGCGCCTGCGCGAAGTGGGAAGGGAAGACTTACGCGAAGCGTATTTACGCAGAATCGGACAACTGAAATAAGGTAGCACTAGGAGGAGTGATTTAATTGAGAAAGAATATGAATGTAATATTCATCATGACAGATCAGCAACGTGCTGATTCTATCGGGCCAAATCGGCATCCTTGTGCTGATTATCCCAATATGGAACAACTGCGCAGCGAGTCTGTTTCGTTTGACAATTTTTATACAGCGGCTTCTCCATGCGTTCCCTCTCGTCATACGTTTTTAACGGGAAGGCAACCGTGGAAGTTAGGGGTTAGCGGAAACAGTAAATTCAGCACTGATAGTGAAGCGACATGGATGCAAGCTTTGCGGGATCATGGGTATAGGAGTGTTTCCGTAGGCAAAACTCACATGATCCATGCAGGTAGTTTTCATATACAGATTCCACCGGGAGATTCATTTGGTGATAATGCCGATTGGAATCATTTTGAACCAGCGCCGACACAGGAGCAGGATGATTATTTTTTTGATATTCAAACTACTCGACGCGCTTGCGCCGCATTAGAGAGACTGAATGATAATGATACCGATCCTTTTGCCATGTTTATAGGATTTCATGCTCCCCACGAGCCCTATGTGATTCCTGAGAAGTATCTTGATTTTTGTAAACCGGAGGATGTTCCGCTGCCTACAAATAGGCTGGAAAGTGAATATGAAAGCAAATCAGAGGCATATCGCCAGCGTACTGACTTGTTCAAGGGGAAATTTGGAGAAATGACAGATGATATGGTGCGTAAGGGAGTAGCAGGGCATCACTGTTCACTTAAAATGGTGGATGACTGTTTAGGAACGATTATGGGAAAATTGAGGGAGCAAAATTTATTAGATGATACCTTGGTCATCTATGCATCAGACCATGGGGAGCTACTGGGGGAACACGGATTATTCAATAAAGCGGCGACCTCTTATGAATCGGAGATTCGAATCCCGTTTATGATTCGGTTTCCGGACGGAAATAAAGCGGGGGAAAGCATTGAAAGCCTGACATCAAGCCTTGATTTCGCACCGACACTTTTCGAACTGCTGGGAATATCGCCGGATGTAACATTGCCGGGATATTCTTTGGTTCCATCCATCGAAAAAGGAGAGCCGGTTAGGGAATATGTAACCCTTTTTAGCACTGGCGGTGCCATGGGGATACGGACAAAGGAACATAAACTATGGTATCATCCACACTTTAAAGATGGAGAGATGTATAATCTCATTGAGGATCCCAAGGAGCTGATCAATTTATATCGTGATAACGATGCTCTAGAACTGCGTCGGGTAATGTTTGAATTAATGCTGCATGCCAGAATGGTTGATGATGAGCGGGATAATATTCCTACCAGACGGGAGAGATTGCTTCGTGAAGAGGTTAGAGCTTCGTATGAACCTCAGGTGAACTGAATAGATTAAGTGAAAACCTCATATAAAATTTGATGAAAGGCAGTGATGAGCATGAAAGCGATTATGGTCATGTTTGATTCGTTAAACCTGCATATGCTACCACCGTATGGCGGTGATTGGGTACATGCCCCTAATTTTCAGAGATTAGCAGAGAAAACGGTCACTTTCGACAACTGTTATGTTGGCAGTATGCCTTGTATGCCGGCAAGAAGGGAGCTTCATACCGGGCGATACAACTTTTTGCATAGAAGTTGGGGGCCATTGGAGCCTTTCGACGATTCAATGCCGCAGATATTAAAACAAAATGATGTATATACTCACTTAGTTACGGATCATTACCATTACTTTGAAGACGGAGGCTGTACTTATCATCACCGTTACAATTCATGGGAAATGGTTCGGGGACAAGAAGCAGATTCGTGGAAAGGAGAAGTGAAAAATCCTGAAATACCTCCCCTTATTTCAGACAGGGGAAAGAGAAGGGATTATTGGGTGAATCGTAAATATATGTCTGATGAACGTACCCATCCTCAGGCCAAAACATTTGTCAAAGGGATGGAATTTATTCAAAAGAATCATCAAGAAGACAACTGGTTTCTGCAAATTGAAACTTTTGATCCCCACGAACCATTTTTTTCATTACAAAAGTACAGGAACCTATATCCGCATGATTATGATGGGCCGCATTTTGATTGGCCGGACTATAAAGGAGTTCAAGAAACTTCGGAACAGGTGGAGCATATCAAATACGAATATGCTGCACTAATGAGCATGTGTGATGATTATCTGGGAAAAGTATTAGATCTCATGGATACATTGGATTTATGGAAGGATACGATGTTGATTGTAAATACTGATCATGGCTTCTTGTTGGGTGAGCATGGTTGGTGGGCAAAATGCGTACAGCCGTTTTACAATGAAGTTGCTCATATTCCTTTATTTATTTGGGATCCCCGTTCGGGAATAAAAGGAGAACGCAGGGATTGTCTGACACAAACGATTGATTTGGCTCCAACCTTACTGGAATATTTTGGGGTAGAACCGCCTGAGAATATGCAGGGAAAACCTTTGAGAGAGAGTATTGCCAATAATACACCTGTTCGTGAGGCCTGTTTGTTCGGTCTGCATGGCGCTCAAGTAAATTGTACTGATGGCAGGTATGTCTATATGAGAGCTCCTACTAGTCCTGATAACAAACCGCTCTACAATTATACCTTGATGCCTACACATATGAGAAACTTCTTTTCACTTCAGGAGCTGCAAACTATGGATTTGGCCCAAGCATTTTCGTTTACCAAAGGCATAAATACGATGAAGATTGATGCCGCTTGTCCAGTAAAAACACATCATTTCGGAACCCAGTTATTTGATCTTCAAAAGGATCCCAGGCAGGAAAACCCCATTCAGGATAAGCAAATCGAAGAAAATATGATTGAACATATGAAGCGTTTAATGAAAGAAAATGATGCGCCGCAAGAACAGTATACGCGACTCGGAATATGAGGTGAGACCGCATTACGGTGGGGTATATGAAGAAGGAAAGTCCGAAACTGGAAATATTAAGAGAATATTAGTCCCCCAAGAACGTTCGGACGAACTGACGAGGGGATACGCCTTCCGCTTGTTTGAACGCTTTACTGAACGCATAGAGGCTTCCATATCCGATTTTTTCAGCGATAGAGGTCAGGGAGAGACGGCTGTAGCTCATTAGTTCCTTCGCTTTCTCGATACGGTGACGGATTTGAAATTGGTGAGGAGACAAGCTGTATTTCTCTTTGAACAAACGTGAAAAATGATAGACGCTTAAGCAAGCTATTCTCGAAAGATCATCCAAAGGGATCGTCTCATTGTAGTGTTCCACGATATGAGTTACGACTTGCTCCAGAGCTTTCTGGTGTAAGGTCAGGTGGGTGTGCATCTTCGCATCCAAGCCCTTCTCAAGATGGTAGATGATGTGAAGTAAGAGCGATTTCTGCAGGATGGCGAATCCGGGATCCCTGCGGTCATAAGCATGAATAAGGCGCATGATGGTGTTGTAGATTTCGGCGTGATTGCTAATCCGGATTACGTCCGGTAACCGAAGTGCTGTACCTAGAATATCTGGTCGGATCAATCGTAGTTCGCCCTCTGAACATTCTTTTAACGTCTTAAAATTGATCGGAACGTCCTCAAAATCCTCATAGTACAGGAGGTCGAAATGGATATGGGGCATCCAACATTCCCCAGTCGAACCCAGAATTTCATGTTCCTTGCCGGGTTTGAACAGCACGATATCCCCGGTTACCATCGTATGGAAGTCCTTGTCGATTCGGATCGACAGTTCCCCTTTCTCTACGTAAAGAAGCTCGTAATCGAAGATGATGCGGGGTTTCAATAGCATCTTCGATACGCGGTGATTCCAAGCCCTTCTCACGTTAGGAGAGAACTGCATCAGCAAGTTTGGATCTCTCTTTGAAGTTGAATTCATTTCCTAACAGACCTCCAAGAATAGCAAGAATGGATAAGTAATAACAAATCATAACATGGGAATATCGGCGTTTATTTGATAATATCAATTATGTAACCGTTATCATCATTATACAAAACGAAAGTTCAATAGCAAGTTCAATAGCAAGTTCAATAGCAAGTTCAATAGCAACCCTTCGAAGCGAAGCAAGCTCCGGTTCGCCTGCGTACGAATGGACAGCTCGTTAGGAATTGGAGAATGGAAGGGAATAATGCGGATGCTCCTCCGCTGAATCCCGATGTGGAGGATCAGACCATTCAGGAGCTGGAACTGGTGCCGTACGGAAGCGCTAAGCTGCGGATTGCGGAATTTGCCTTTATTAATAGTTGAATATAAATTTTAAGAATGAGGTGATTATTAGTGAGAGCTCTTGTAATAGAGAAGCCGCATCAAGCAGTCGTTCGTAAGTCGAGGATCCAAAGGCAGGTCCAGGTGAGGTTGTTATTAAAGTCAGTCATGTAGGGATATGCGGTACCGATTTTCATATTTATGAGGGAGAGTTTATTTCACCATATCCGATTATTCCGGGTCATGAATTCTCCGGAACCATCTATGAAATAGGCCAAGGGGTAAGTGGATTCGAGATTGGAGATCGGGTTACGGCCGATCCTTCGCTGTTCTGCGGTGCCTGCAAATATTGTTTGACGAACAGGGGAAACCATTGTGAAAACTGGGGAGCGCTTGGCAATACGGTAAACGGAAGCATGGCCGAGCTTGTAGCTGTTCCGGCGCGGAACGTGGTGAAGATGCCAGATAATATGTCGTTCGAAATTGGAGCTTTTATCGAACCGATGGCTTGTGTCGTTCATGCAATGAACCGCCTGCAATTGCAGGTGGGAACTTCTGTTCTGCTGTTCGGAGCAGGAGCGATGGGGCAGCAGTTGGTGCAATCGCTCTCCAGAGCTGGTGCATCAACCCTTGCTGTGGTGGATGTTTCCGAGAATAAGCTGGAATTGTCCAAGACACTCGGAGCTACACATGCCATCTTCAGTCATGAATTATATCAGCTTGAATCGCAACAATTCGACGTCGTAGTGGATGCAACTGGCATTCCATCTGTCATTGAACAAGCGTTTGATTATATGGGTCCAACCGCCAAATATTTGCAGTTTGGTGTGACGGCCCAATCCGCACAAATCCGTATGAGTCCCTTCCGACTCTACAATAAGGATTGGACGATTCTTGGATCAATGGCGATCAACTATACGTTCCTGCCAGCTTTCGAGTGGGTGAAGGAAGGCAGGATCAAGCTGGAGCCGCTGATATCCAAGATTATTACATTGGAGGAAACGGCTAAATTTTTAGCCAAATCGAAAGATCCTGAGCTGTTGAAGGTGCAAATAAAACTCTAAAGGCGGTATGTCTCTACAATATGAGAAGCTGATACAGTAGGTTCAATTAAAGGAGCAGGAACAATGAAACAACAATTATGTACACTAACCGATATCCCTGATCATTATATTAATCAGGTTACATTCGATTTGCTGGGCATGAACGTTCCATTCATCGAGCGGAAGCAATGCGATCCGAATACGATTCATTATACCCTTTCCTTCACATGCCATGATGAGGTCCGTCAGGATGACTGGCAGCTTAATGTATTCCCTTCCTTTCAGCCAAACTTCCATTGGGCCCCTCATCTTACGCCGACGGACCGCCATATTATTGACCAGCATTGTTTCCGTTCCCCTGCTTTGATCGTACATGACGACCAACGCTTGCTGGTTCTGGTCCCAGATTTGAACATCCTGTCCGAATGCACTGCGGTGAGGTGGTATATGGATCTGGATGCAGAGCATAATCAACTAACATTGGGTATGAGTAATGTTCAAGTGACAGATCATGTGTTATTCCAGAGAGCCCCAGGGGCGGTGTACCAACCGGGACAAGTGAAAGTCGGGTTTTACTTGATGACATTCGAGAATGAGTCCATGATGATCAATCCTTGGCGTCCTGTTCTTGACTTCCTATGGAGCAATTGGGGAGGGCCTTTATTCCGTCAAGGAGCCCCAAGGGTTGGGCCTTTGGAGCGTTATGTTGAACGTACGTACCGTTGGGCTTTCGATTACTGGAAAGAAAGCGTATGGCAAGAATTTGAATTGGCAGGCAAGAAAGTAGGGGCACCTGCGTTTATTGTCAATGTGACACAAAGTCCCAATTATCCCGAAATTTCCAGCGAAAGGGAAGATCGCTCCATCTGGAATCAAGCATGGTTCAGCTCTTTGCGCTCCGCACATGGCTTATATCGTTACGGCAGATCGATCGGAGACAGCGATCTTGTTCGGCGGGCACGCATGACGATGGAGCTTGCATTATCAGCACCTCAATCGGATGGGATATTCCCCACGGTTATCAGTACAGAGATGGAGGAGTTAACCATTGACGGTAAACTCGTTAACCGTTCCAAAGGTTGGGATAGCTATGATTGGGGCAACTCGAATCGGAATCCGATTGATCCTGGGGGATCACTCAAGCATGCGCCGTATCATATACTCGACATGAGCTGGACCTCACTGCTTATGCTGCGGTGGTATGAAGAGTTGGACCATGATGGTCGGCTGCTGGCTTATGCAAGTGCATATGCGGACAGACTACTTTCTCTGCAGACCGAGAAAGGTTATTTTCCAGCGTGGTTGAATAGGAATACATTCGCTCCGTATGACATCTTGATTGAATCGCCAGAAACCTCGTTGTCCGTCACTTTCTTGCTGAAACTGTATGATATAAACAAAGCCCCTCAATACTTAGAAGTAGCCTTGAAAGCAATGAACATCGTATTAGCGGATATCGTTCCAAGTGGTCGATGGGAGGATTTTGAGACGTATTGGTCGTGCTGTTCATATGGCCGAAGCGACTTGATTGGTCGCAAGGTGGAACGGAACAATATGTATAAACAATGTAATTTCTCTATGTTCTGGACTGCGGAAGCATTAATGCAATGCTATAAAGTCACTCAGGATGTGTACTACTTGACAATCGGAGAGCGATGTATGGATGAGTTGTTAATGACGCAAGCTTCATGGCAGCCACCGTTCATTTATGTGGAAGCGCTGGGTGGATTCGGTGTGATGAACTGTGACGGAGAATGGAATGACGCACGTCAAAGTCTATTCGCAGAACTCATCATTCAATATGGCATTGAACTGGATCGGACAGAATACATCGAACGAGGTTTAGCCGCTTTGCGGGCATCGTTCGTCATGATGTACTGCCCAGAGAATGACAAGACGAAGGAGCAATGGGAGAAGGCCCACCCTTTCTTCAATGAGCAAGACTACGGATTCATGATGGAGAATTATGGGCATGGGGGTGAAACGAATGCGGACGGTCTAGGCATGGGCAATTTTACTATCTATGATTGGGGCAATGGAGCCGCTGCGGAGGCCTATCACCGAATCAAGGAACATTATGAAGAGGAATTGTTGAGTAAGTATGGCTTGATTCTTTAATATAAAATGGAGGTAATAACATGAACAATTATAATTATAATGGACTTGATATGGGACTGGGTAATCTGTCTAGGCTGTCGAATGCCAAAACACGCTCGATCAGTGCAGAGAATTTCAATGGTGAAAAAGGAAAGGGCGGTATGGCCATAGAAGGAACGGGTGCAGCTTGTGCACGAGACCTAGGGCAAGGTTGGAAGATATCTCCTTCCGTTGAGATCCCGGCTGGAACCGTATTCACGATGGCGGATATTACCGGTCCCGGAGCAATCCAACATATATGGCTAACCTGCTTCCCAGCGAACTGGCGACATATGATCATTCGTATGTATTGGGATGACGAGCAGGAACCATCTGTGGAAGTACCGCTCGGTGATTTCTTCTGCAATGGTTGGTGCGAGCGAAGCAACGTCAATTCCATGCCGATCGCCGTTAATCCCGCAGGTGGAATGAATAGCTACTGGCTGATGCCTTTCCGCAAACAGGCCAGGATTACCGTGGAGAATCGGATGCCTGAAGCGGTTGTCTTGTACTATCAGGTTGATTATACATTAACTGATGTACCGGAAGACTCAGCCTATTTCCACGCACAGTGGCGACGCAGCAATCCGCTTCAGTACAAGGAAGTACATACCATATTGGATGGTGTTAAAGGGAAAGGTCATTATATCGGAACATACCTTGCGTGGCAAGTGAATAATACTGGCTGGTGGGGCGAGGGGGAAATCAAATTTTTTATGGACGGAGATCAGGAATATCCAACCATTTGCGGTACCGGAACGGAGGATTACTTCGGAGGGGCATGGAATTTCGAGCAACCAAAGGGAGAATACGGTGTGTTCTCAACTGCGTTCCTTGGGTTACATCAGGTGATTAAACCAGATGGTCTTTACCGTAGTCAGCAAAGGTTCGGCATGTATCGGTGGCACATTATGGATCCAATCCGCTTCGAAGACGATTTACGTGTGACGATTCAAGCACTCGGATGGCGCTCTGGCCGCAGATATTTGCCGCTCCAGGATGATATTGCTTCCGTTGCTCTCTGGTATCAGACTGAGCCTCATGTTACCCACCCACAGCTTCCAGATAATGATGAACTTGAAATCATATGAAGAACAACATTTATATCGGAGTTTCGTATTATCCCGAACACTGGTCCCGAGAAAGATGGCCAGAAGATATTAGAATGATGAAAGAGGTAGGAATCAGGGTCGTAAGACTGGCTGAGCTTGCCTGGTCATTTCTTGAGCCGGAGGAAGGACTGTACGAATTTACTTGGCTGGATGATTTTATTTCATTGGCTAGTAAAGAAGGGATTCAGATTGTGCTAGGTACGCCAACTGAGGCTTCACCAGTATGGCTCCGTCATAAAAACCCGGAGGTTGTTAGAACCAATGAAGCCGGTCAGATTCAGGGTGGTCGTGGCATGCATTGCCATAATAGTGGTGCATTTATTCGCTATATCGAACGTCTGGTTGATCAGATGGCCAAGCACTATTCCATAAACTCGGCTGTAATTGGATGGCAGATTGATAATGAATTGCGTAGTGTTGAATGTTACTGTATAGAGTGCAAGCAGAAATTCAGAATGTGGTTGAACGATAGGTACGGGTCATTGGAGAAGCTGAATGAGGAATGGGGAACCTGCTTCTGGAGTCAAATCTATAACAGCTGGGAGGAAGTGACTCCTCCCTCTTCGGATCAATTGACCGTTTCCACTAGCCAAATTCTTGATTTCAAGCGGTTCTCCTCCGACTCGACTGTTCAACATTTAAACCGTCAAGTGAAGATAATCAAATCACATGCAGAGCATCAGTTTGTAACACATAATACACTCGGATGGTACCCCATGCTCGATCTGTATGAACTATCGCACGAACTGGATTTTATTAGCTGGGATACGTATCCGCATGTGGATTCAGACAATTATGAGACGTGTATCACTCATGATCATCATCGGGCATTAAAGCAGCAGCCTTACTGGATTATGGAGCAGAAGAATGGATACTTCAATTATAGTGATTACAACTTAGCCATTGAACCTGGCATGGTCCGCTTGTGGACTTATCAGGATATTGCCCGAGGTGCAAATGGTGTTGTGTATTATCGTTGGAGATCGAATCGGTATAGCGTCGAACAGAATCCGAACGGGATTCTTAGACATGATGGAACACCGCGAAGAGTGTACGATGAAATCAAACAAGTAACGGTTGAATTAAGTCGATTCGCTGATCAGCTTGCAGATAGTGTAGTAGAATCTTCCATCGCTATCATATACAGCTATGATCAAATTTGGGCGTTTGATGCTCACAAACAGTATAAGAACTTCGATTATAGAGAGCATCTATTAACCTATTATAAAGCATTAACACGTATGGGCTTAACAACTGATCTTGTTGATCCAATGAGGGATTTCGCCCCGTATAAGCTGGTCATTGCACCTTCCTTTATGATGATGAACGAAGATATATATGCAAGGCTGAATAGCTATGTGGAGAATGGAGGACGTCTCATTATTACAGCGAGAAGCGGGTTCAAGTCCTGGTCGAATGTCACTATAGACACACCGTGGCCTGGGTTATTATCTGAATTGGCTGGCGTTACGGTAGACGAATTTGAGGTGCTTCCTGATCACTATTCCAATACGATTACCTACCGTGATCAGTCATATCAAGTTAACGTATGGTTGGATATGCTAGAAACGAAGACAGCAGAAAGTTTAGCTGTATATAATGAGAAGTTCTATGCAGGAAAAACGGCCATCTCTAAAAACCATTATCGAACAGGCCTTGTTTATTACATTGGAGTTATGGGCAATGAACAATTGATTAGCGATGTATTATGGGATATTACAAGTGAGTGTCAACTTAGTCCAGTATTCTTGCCGGAAGGTATCTTTGTTACCCGTCGGCGTAATGTAAAGGATTGTTATACATTCTATATCAATATGAACAGGAATTCTAAGAAGGTTTATATAGAGGAAGAAGGGTTCGAGTTAATAAGCGGCCAACAGTTATCCGGGGAAGTAGATTTGGGCGGTTTGGATGTATGGATTGTAAGGAGGGTAGCTTGATATGGAACAATCTACAGTGAAGTACAATTTCGAGTACGACCAAAAGCTGAAAGCTTGTTTTATTGGTGCGGGTGGTCATTCTTACCGTAATGTATATCCCACATTCCAATATGCTCCCATCGATCTTGTTGCTATATGCGATATGAATGGCGAGAGAGCTGCCGCTTTCGCACGGCAGTTCGGGGCGCCCAGACATTATACCAACCATATGGAAATGCTGAAAATTGAAAAGCCTGATGTCGTTTTTATAGTCACCTCATATCACCCGGACGGACGCGTTCAAGCAACTGATTTAGCACTGGATGTACTTAAATTCGGTGCTCATGTTTGGATGGAGAAGCCGACGGCAGCCAGTGTCCGGGAAATTGAACAACTGATGAAGATGAGCGCTCAGCACAACAGATTTGTGATGACCGGCTTGAAGAAGATCTTCTTTCCGGCTGTAGAGAAGGTCAAACAAATCATCAGCGCTCCTGAATTTGGGCGTCCTTCATCATTATATATTCGCTATCCACAGCACATGCCAGAATTACCTTTACGCGCTGATCTTACCAAAGTCACAAGTTTGCTAGATCATATCTTCCACCCATGCTCAATTATTCATTATTTGATGGGTAAAATCGAGCGCTTCTCTTATGAGTGGGAGCCGTTTAATGGCGGCAGTGTGACATCAATGCGATTTCTATCCGGTGCCATAGGAACGATGCACTTAACAGCGGGAGTGTCAGGCAGCAGTCCGCTTGAACGGCTTGAGGTTATTGGAGAAGGTGCGAATGTAGTCCTTGAGAACGGAGTAAAAGTAACCTATTATCGAAAAGCTGATCGACCATTATACGGAAGGGCAGCTTCATACTTAATTAGTGATGAGGTTGCACCGCTCTATTGGGAACCGGAATTTTCTCTTGGACAGTTATATAACAAGAATATTTTTTATTTAGGATATGTTCCAGAAATTATTCATTTCTGTGAAAGTGTAATGAATAATCAATCACCCCTGAAAGGAACATTGGCCGATTCGTTGGAGATCTTGAAGTTATTCGAAGGTTATTGTTGCACCCCTCCAGGGACTGTTAACATACTCAATTTCGATTAAAACTAATATGTGCCTTCAAGCTGGCGATTCGAACCCTCGTCACATTCATCCCAATTGCGAAGAGTTCCATGTTATGATTATTCATAAGAAATCGCTCCTTTGGTATGGTTGTAGTTTTACATCCATTTTGCCAAAATGAGCGATTTTTTTGTATGCTTTTACTAAGATAACGGGGATATCCCAACGTTTTAATAGACCTTCTGGCTTTTAATTGAGAAACATGATGCGTAAGGGAGAGCTGCGGATGGAAGAGTTACAAGTTTTCGTAGAAAACTACTTCGGAAGTATAAGCCGTCCGCATTTGAATGTCGTGTTCTTTCATAACAAAGGGCTGCCCTTTTGGGAACCTATTGGTTATCCCTGCTTATGTTGCTCTAACAGATACCTCGCATAACCAATAGGATTTCGATAGGTATTCATCCATTCCGTGACTAATCCACCCTTGAGAAAGCTGTATCGTAAGTCTCTACAATTACATTCAATGAAGAGAGGAAACCCTTCAGGCGTTATCCCCACGTCTAGTCCGATATCGGCCAAATGTGGAAGGTGGCGACTTAAATGCTGTGCTACACGCAATGAGAAATTAGTCAATTGATCACGTACATACTCAGAGGATTGAGATGAGCTTGATTCGATAATTGTCTCTAGAGGATGCACCTTGCCGCCTTGTGCTACATTAGTAATGAATGACCGACTTGCTGCTGCTTTACCAACAATCCCTGTTACGTTCCAATCACCGGATCGGTCTCTTTGAACGGATACTCGAAAATCATAAGGGCGTCCTTCATATTCTGCCAATGGGAGCCGCTGCTGAACGAGATAAGTTCGGTTTGTTATAGCACGACGCAAGAATAGTGGCAGCTTATTACGAAATCTATATTGTCTATAGCTACCCTGCGAATTTCCACGATAGAACAATGTCCAACTGTCATCACCGGATTTCTCAAGCTTCATTATCCCCTTACCAATACTGCCGTTACTTGGCTTTATGATCAATATATCGTGGCGGGACATCATTCCTTTAATGCTATGAATAGTAGCCAATTCAGTTTCTGGTAGACTGACACGAATATCTGAATCTTGCAGTAGTATCTGATGAATTCGATATTTGTTATACCGTGTAAATTGGTTAAAAATCGTCATACCATTCCGTGTTAGACGCTCCAGCTTCTTGTTCGAGGTGCTCCTGTGATACATAGCTCGATTATGAATAATATGAGGTATTGGGACCTCCTTACGAACATAATTTAGACCGGATGATACATAGGCACGAACAGTGGGTTGCCCTGGACGAATATCGCCTAGACGAAAGAAGCAAGGTGTGACTTTGTATTCATTCCCGGCGAGGACATATTGATAGAGTGCCTCATGGGCAGTATTACCTTGTTTAATTCCCTTGAACAATCGTTGATTGACCAGCACGCCTACATATGGATGCTTCACTATAAGTTCACCCCCTAACTTCTCGTTACAATATCCATATGCTAGTACAGCGATAATGCATGGATAGGTAGTAGTGGTTAAAGGTCCATTTTGCTCAACATCTATTCAGAACTGTGTACTATATACTGACAAGGATGCAGTGTGGAAAGGATGACTGTTTAATATGGAAAAAATGAAGACACCAAGGATAACGATTGTAACCCCAGGGACCTTCACTGTCCCTTCTAATGTAAGCAGCTCTGTAGAAAGAGTAGTAGATGCCTTGAGTAGTAACATGAAGGATGATATCAAAATAGTTATTTTCTCTAAGAGGAGTAAGGGTTTCGCGGGGTATGCAAGGAAGAACAATATTACCCATATCAGACCACACTCTAAAGTATATAAGGCATCCGTTCGTCGTTGGATAAATCGGCTTAGACCTGATCTGATCCAAGTCGAGAACAGACCAGCTAATGTCATCAGAATTAAGAATAGATACCCACATTTACCCGTATGGTTATCACTTCACTCCGTTACCTTCCTGGAATCAACAAAGGGGTTAGGACGACAAATTTTCCGAGGGCTATTAATGGCAGATAAGATTGTAGTAAATAGTGAGTTCTTGAAGCAGGAAGTGACTAGACGATATCCATTCTGTTGTGAAAAACTACTAGTAAATCATCTGGGAACTGATGAGCAATTATTCGTTTCACAGTGGTCTCCTCCTATGCAACAGGAGCGTGAGCGTTTAAAGATAAGTATGGGATATGAGAATAAACAGATTGTGGTATATGCAGGTCGATTAATAAGAATAAAAGGGGTTCACCACTTGTTGAACGTTTGGGCGGAGGTCGTTAAGCAGTATCCTCAAGCGATTCTGCTAATTATTGGGTCTGCTTATTATGGATCTAACAGAGTGACCCCTTATGTGAAAAGTTTGCATCGGCTAGGGAATGTGTTGCCCCATAACGTTCGTTTTATTTCTTTTACTCCATATTACCGTATGCCGGAGTGGTATCGTATCGCCGATGTAGCTGTTGTCCCCTCTATAGGACAAGAGGCGTTTGGACTTGTTAATGTGGAAGCGATGGCGTCAGGAGTTCCGATTATAGCGGGAGATGCTGGGGGGATTCATGAGATTATTGAGCATGGAGAAAACGGATACTTACTAAAACTGAATTCTATCGAGAACGAATTGCAGCTTCGATTACTTGAGTTATTAGGTGATGCTTCTAAACGTCAACAATTTGGGGAGAATGGAGTGCGTATAGTAAGAGAAAAATTCACGTGGGAAAAAGTAGCTGAGCGACAAATGGAGCTTTATCGTAGGTTTGCGCAAATTTTTTAGTTCCGCAGGTGACCACGCCCGACTTTTATGAATATGTTACAGGTGACTACTCTGAATGAGAAAGGAGTCTCGTATGAGAAAACCGAAGACAAGTAAAGGGCGTAGCTCGCGGACATCACGAAAGCCTTATAACGTACTCAACTTCTCCATGGATGAATTAAGATTAATTGATGATAGACTGAAGGATGAGCGTATTGAACCTGCTGCTACAAAGAAAAAAGGCGAAATTTTCGAGTTCATACAGCCACTGGAATCAGACGTTATTATACATGATGTTGGTTTGGTTGAGCAGATTGAAAAGTCCAAGCAAACGAAGCAATTCAAGCAATCCAAGCAGTCTAAGCCAACTAAGCAGCCAACTCAAACTCAGATCATTGTTACATCTCCTTCCGTCGATTCCGTGTATACACCCGTTCAGGAGATCAAGGATCGAAATATGGGCCAACGTAAAGCTGTGGTGTATACCGATGATATCGTCGATGGGGCGGTAACTGCTCCGAAGATTGCTAACCGCTCCATTGAGGAGTCTAAGATAAAAATGGGCAGTATCGACAGTGATACGTTGAAGGATTTCGCCGTAACACATGCCAAGTTAGCCAATCTTAGTGTGACCTCTAGCAAAATTGCACCTGGCGCTGTAGATGAGATCCATATAGCTGATCTTGCCATTCCGGGTGGTAAGCTGCAGAATCGGTCCATTACCGATGAGAAATTGGCGGACAACAGCATATCCTCGAAGAAGCTTGCTGATAGAACGATTGATTCTACCAAGTTAGCAGAGGGTTCCATCGGCACAACACATTTGAAGGAGCAATCGATAACCACCGAATTGATCCAAGACCAATCGATTACTGCTTCCAAGATTAGGAGTGGAGCTGTAGATGATTCCTGCCTAGCTAATGATGTAATCAATACGGCCAAATTAGCGGATGGAGCCGTAACTGCTGAGAAGCTTTCCAAGAATAGTATTACTACGGAGAAAATCATCGATTCGGGAATCACCTCTCCTAAATTAGCGGATGGGGCGGTAGTCTCAGCCAAGCTATCACATGGCTCTGTAACTAGGGAGCATCTTGCTGGTCAGACGATTACTGGAGACCGTATAGCATTTCGAACCATCGATAACCGTCATCTTGCCCAAGGATCGATTCAAGGTGATAGTATTATGCAGAACGTGATAAAAGCTGAACATATTGCTCACGAGAACATAGGAACTGAACATATGGCCGACCAGTCAGTTACTTCTGCCAAGCTTGCGAACCAAGCGGTTAGTCGAGAGAAGTTGCAGAATCTTAGTATTCATGAGGAAAAGCTGGCCGATCTTAGTGTGTCAGTTGCTAAGCTTGCCGATGGAGCAGTATCCTCAGATAAGCTGGCTCTAGGGTCTGTTAAACAGGAACACCTCGCCGAGAAATCAATTACCGGAGCTCGTATCAATCAGGGAACAATTGAAGGATCGCACATTGCACAGCATACTATTCAGAGCATGAATATCGCCCCTCAAGCGGTTACCTATGAACATATAGCATACCTATCAGTGTTAACTGATCACCTTGCTGACCGTTCTGTTACTACGGAGAAGCTCTCAGGTAATAGTATTAGTACGGATTTGTTGTTGAATCAAGCGGTAACTACAGATAAAGTAGCTGATCAAGCGATAACGTCAGAGAAGCTCAGGAAAGCAGGAATAGAAGGATCACGACTAGCGAGTGGAGCAATTGATGGTGAGAAAATTCAGAATGGCGCTGTTGATTCTAGACATATTATTGAGGGGGGAGTAACTACTACACATTTGGCAGACCATGCTGTGACCACCTTGAAGCTATCCGCAGAGAGCGTGTCAGCGAATAAGCTAATTGATGGTTGCGTGACGGAGAGTAAAGTTGCTAACGGAGCTATAACTTCCAAGAAATTATCAGCTTCGTCTGTTCTGAGAGAGCACTTGGCCCATGGTTCTATCTTCACTGAACAAATTGCCGACTCAGCGATCCACTCCCATCATGTGGCTATTGAGGCGTTGGATGGCAGTCACCTGCAGCAGCATAGTATTAAAAGTAACCACCTAGCTGATGGGATCATCAACAGCGGCAAATTATCAGATAATTCCATACAATCGCAGCACATCATAGAGGGCTCTATTCTTGCTCAACATATTGCTGAAGGAGCAATCAAGCCTACTCATATTCAAGAGGATTCAATATCCGAGGATCATCTGCAAATAGGAGCAGTGGTCAACAGTAAATTGGCTGAACATAGTGTTACTGAGGATAAACTGGCCAATGCTAGTATTGGGGCTAACAAGCTCCAGGCTTTTATTATATCCACTGATCATTTGGTTGATTGTGCTGTAACTGCTGATAAACTTAATGATCTTGCGGTTACCTCATCTAAAATTGAATTGGACTCAATACACAGCAGGCATATTACACCCGAGTCCATCTCTTCTAAGCATATTAAACAATCCTCAATCACGAGTAACCATCTTCAGGATGATGCAATCAAGGCAATTCATGTTGAAGCGGGTGCGATTGATACACAGCAATTGGCTGATGGGAGTGTTACTAAAGAAAAACTACAAGCACATTCCATAGAAAGTGAACACTTATCTAATGAAGCTGTAACCGAGCACAAAATTGCAGATCACAGTATCAGTGCCCAAAAACTGATGATAGGTCAGATCCACGGGTTGCATTTGCAAGAGAATTCTATATCCAGTAATCATCTGCAAATAGGAGCTGTAGGCTCTCTACATCTACAACCAGGTTGTGTGAAGGAAGAACACTTCGCCGAAGGGAGTATCACACGGGAGCTTCTAGCGGATGGAATAGCCGATGAGAATCTAATTGCTGAAGGAGCGGTGACCACTAATAAATTAGCGGAATTTAGTGTTGCTGAAGGTAAATTGGCCGATGACAGCATTAGTGCAATCAAGCTTCAGACCAATATTATCTCGAATGAGCATTTGGTTGATGGTGCTGTAACCAATGAGAAGCTTGATGATCATTCAGTTACCTCAGCCAAGCTAGATTTAGCTTCTGTTCACAACAGACATATCGCGCCTGAGTCCATTTCTTCTAAGCATATTAAACAAGCTTCGATCACGAGCTACCATCTTCAGAATGAGGCAATAAAGCCAAATCACATCGAAATGGGTGCAATTCATTCGGAGCATTTAGCTGACAATAGTGTAACAGGTGGTAAAGTGCAGCATCAAGCTATCCAAAGTGAGCATATAGCCAACGAAGCTGTGACGCAGCACAAAATAGCGGATCATTGTATTAATGCTGAGAAGCTGTCTTTCGTCCCTATCCAATCTATAGGCGCTGGTAATGGCGTATTCCAGCAATTTGGTATTACTCCATTTGGTATTGGAGATGATGTCTTAACATCAGAGGTAAACGTGGAGTTTACGAGACCATATGGTAACGAGAATTATGTAATTGTGGCAATGACGAATCACCCTGCCTGCTATCCAGTGGTTACACAACAATCTGTATTCTCAGCCTCCTTACAAATTGTGTGTACGGAATCTGAACAAATAATCAAAGGTTTTGTTCACTGGATTGCTATCGGTGGTGGAGGCAATTCCCCTCAAGCTACTAACAATGAAACTAATACTGTGGAATTCGAAATATAGCAGAAATTAACCGTAGCCCACAATAGTAAGGATTTGCACAATCATGTACCGCGGATGGTTTTCCGCGGTTTCTTCACGTTCACAGCTATATTCATCTAAAGTGTTCAGCATATTTTCTTAGGAAGAGCAATTGTCGTATATACATATGCCGTTACAAGATTCGTCCTACTTCATACAATGGGAAGAAACGATAAAATCCGCTGGATTCAAGGGGAGGTGGAATTATATGCTGCCAAAGCGGAGAAGACGGGGCAAACGCTCATACGGTAAACCCCGAATAAGTGCTCGCGGTCGCTCCGACAACAAAGCTCGTAAAAGCACTCGCAGTCGTTTCAGTACAAAAATCCACATTCGTACCCGCAGTCGATCCCGAAAAAGTCTCTCCAGCAGAAGTGTCCGCGCTAGTAAGGTCATCCGCCCTATAATTAATTGCACGAATCCTAAGGTATCTGTCATTATTCCAGCTATGAATGAACAGAAGAATATAGCTAAGGTGATCGCAAATTCCCGACGAATTCATCCAGATACGGAGGTTATTGTGGTTGTTAATGGATCTCATGATGGCACTGAGAATATTGCCCGTCATATGGGTGCGAAGGTCATCGTATATGTATCACCACTAGGTCATGATGTAGGGCGGAGCGTAGGAGCTAATCATGCTAAGGGAGATATTCTTCTATTCACTGATGCGGACATTGTTATCCCTACGAGATTACTCATGCCCTTCGTAATGGCCATTGAGAATGGAGTGGATGTAGCGTTAAACCGTTATACCGGGATAACCAGCACTAAGCAGGTTCACAGTGTTGTGCTTGCTAAGCATGCATTGAATACTATATTGCGTCGTTCCGACCTTACCGGAACTTCCATGACCACCATTCCCCATGCTATAAGTCGTAAAGCGCTTCTAGCCATTGGTGCAGAGTGGTTAGCGGTTCCTCCTAAGGCATTAGCTATTGCTGTATGGAAAGGCTTGAATGTACAGGGGACAGCCTTTGTGGAAGTAGGAAAAACGAACCCAAGAAAACGAAAATGGAAAAAGGTTGATCCGCTAAAAGCACTCATCGTCGGTGATCATCTAGAAGCAATAAACTGGGTTATTGATCATACAAATGATCGCGGCGGCTTTACCGATTCAATCCGAAAGCGAGATTTGGTGAGATAAGCCATGCATCATTAACTCTATACAAAGAAAGGAATGAATACCTTGAAGGGTGTAATACTCGCTGGGGGGACGGGATCCCGACTATTCCCATTGACCCGGTTGCTGAATAAACATTTATTGCCGGTGGGAAGACAGCCAATGATTATTCACGGTATTAAGAAGCTAAGGGATGCTGGCATCCTAGATATACACATTGTCCTGAGCAAACAATCTGCAGGTTTATATACAGATTTTCTAGGGAGTGGAGAGGAATGGGGGGTAAGACTGTCCTACATCATTCAAGAGCAGGCCAGGGGAATTGCCGAAGCGCTTTCTCATGTTGAGACGTTCTTATCTTACGAGGATAAGTTTGTAGTACTCCTGGCAGATAATTTATTCGAGGATTCACTTCGACCTTTTGTCGAGAGGTTCATTATCCAGGGAGAGGGAGCTAGAGTGATATTAAAGCAGGTTGCCGATCCACGGAGATATGGCGTTCCTATTCTGAATGGGCATACGATTGTTCAAATCGAGGAGAAGCCGGAGAATCCCCAATCCTCCTATTGTGTAACCGGTATATACATGTATGATACGTCCGTGTTTAGAAAAATTCGTGAGATCAAGCCCTCCGAGCGGGGTGAACTGGAGATTACCGATGTGAATAATACGTTTGCTCACTTAGGTTTATTATCCTATGACATCATGGATGGCTGGTGGACAGACGCAGGCACGTTCGAATCTCTTAAGGAAGCGGATACCGTGATAGGGAAGCGTGATGGACAATGAGGCTAAAGCGGCTACTTGTGACCGGAGGTGCGGGATTTATAGGGAGCAATTTTATAAGATATATGTTGGAAGTATATAAATCTACTATTCATATTACGAATATCGACTTGCTGACCTATGCTGGAAATCCTTCCAACCTTACCGATCTAGAGGGATTAACGAACTATAATTTTGTGCATGGAGACATTACCAATTCAACTCTGGTTGAACGAATCGTACAGGAGCACTATGATGCCATTATTCATTTTGCCGCTGAATCTCATGTAGATCGAAGTATTGAAGGACCGATGGCTTTTTTTCAAACGAATGTAACAGGCACGATCGTATTGATGGAGGCTGCAAGAAAATACGGAATTCAACGATTTATTCATATTTCTACAGATGAGGTTTATGGAACACTCGGGCCTAAAGGCTCATTCTCGGAGAACACCGCATTATCACCGAATAGCCCTTATTCGGCCAGTAAAGCGTCATCAGATTTCGCAGTAAGGGCCTATCATCATACCTATGGTTTTCCCGCAATTATTACTAGATGCTCGAATAATTATGGTCCTTGGCAGTATCCCGAGAAGCTGCTACCCCGAATTATTACGAATGCTATGCAAGATAAACCCATTCCCGTCTATGGAGATGGTGGACAGATTCGCGATTGGCTGCACGTAAACGATCACTGTAAAGCGATAGATGTCGTTCTTAGAACGGGTCAATCTGGAGAAGTCTACAATATCGGCTCTAATAATGAGAGAACAAATTTAGAGATGGTCAAACGAATTCTGAACGAATTGGATAAACCGTATAGCTTGATCCAGTTTACTCAGGACCGCTTAGGTCACGATAGAAGATATGCCATCAATTCTGCAAAAATCCAGCGTGAGTTAGGCTGGAGCTCGAAAATTACGCTAGACCAAGGAATTAGTAGTACGACAGAGTGGTATGTGAGGAATGAAGATTGGTGGAAGCCGTTATTGCTGAGTGAATCATTATGAGAGTGATGATTACAGGAGGTAAAGGACAGCTGGGATCTGATTTAGCTCGGATAACTGAGGGATCACATGATACGTTCTCATTGGATAGGGAGCAATTGGATGTGTGTGATGCTCGTCGGGTAATGAGCAAGGTGCAAGAAATTTCACCGGATGTCATTATCCATCCAGCAGCTTATACGAAGGTAGACGAGGCAGAGCAGCAACCGAATATAGCCCTGCATACCAATTCGCTTGGTTCACGGAATATGGCTATGGCAGCTGCGGCCTGTGGAGCAAAGCTAATATATATTAGCACCGACTATGTATTCGATGGAAGAAAGGGAGAGCCCTATAACGAATCTGATCGTCCTAATCCAATTAATGTTTATGGAATATCCAAGTACGCAGGTGAATTATTCGTTCAGTCGCTTCACAGCCAGGTTTTTATTGTGCGGACCTCGTGGTTGTATGGTGGTTATTTGGGCAATCATTTTGTTCGCAAAATAGTACTAGCCGCTCAGCAGAGCCAGACCATTGAAGTTGTTACAGACGAGGTAGGTTCCCCAACCTATACGTGGGATTTAGCCCAATTCATTAATCAGCTCATGATAACTGAGCAGTATGGCGTTTATCATGCATCCAATAAGGGCTCCTGCTCGCGGTACGAATTTGCCGTAGCAATCATAGAAGAAGCTGGAATCGAGGGAGTTACGGTTCGGCCAATTACATCAAATCAATATCGATTACCAGCTCTTCGGCCAAAGTATTCAATTTTGGATAATCAGGCAATAATCTCAAATGGCTTTACTGATCTGCCATTATGGCGTGATGGATTAACTCGATATATGAAAGGGTGGTGATTAATTTGATTCAGAAAGCAAAGAGAACAATAAAAAGCAGTAAGCCTACGAAGGTTTCAAAACCCGGTAAGAAATTGACCTCCACAAAGACAAAGCGCTTAGTCGGTAATGCAAAACCCATTCCTAAATCTAGAGCCATTGACGAAGCCTATGACCGTGGCTATAACGATGGTTATTCCAAGGGGCTAGAGGATGGCGGTTTAGATGAGTCGAGTTAAAGAAATAACGGCAAGATTCATACGTAGGCAGTGGAGAAGCTTGCATTGTGCAGATAAATTCAAACCAATATTCGACGGAGAGGTTTCCTTGAACCGGCGTCGGATAGAATGCTTGAAGGATTCCTATAAGAGCAGTATTTGGCAGCTTGAAATTATTGTTAACGGGAAGAAAACCCCTATTATTTTAAAGGTTTTTAAGCACACGAGGAAGCCCCGACCGGAAAGTACGGTTGAGAAGAATATTTATCGGAAAGCCAGAAAGGTACTTCAGCCATTCATGCCGGAAATTTATATGACCAAGAAGAACGTGAACGGTCGTGAGCTTTGGGTGTTCATGCAATATATTGAGAAAATTCAAGGGCAAGTTCGCTTTCATCCCAAATATTTCAATAAAATCATTCCAACCTTGGCAAAGCTTCACGCTTCCACGATGAATAAATCGCTAACCCCATACTGGGCAAACTTCAAGGACTGGCTACCACATTATGATTCAGATGAAAAGCTTAAGGAACGAAAGGAATGGAATGAGAAGACCATATACTATCTCGACCAAGCTCTGAAGATTCCTAAGTATAGAACAATCATTGAACCCTATTCCGCGCTCCTGCACAGGGTACTAAAGAAGGGACCTGAATATTTTCCAGAGGTGAGGCAAGCAGGCTGCAGTATCGTTCATAGTGATCTGCAGCTCTCCAATATGGCCTGTAACAACGTGAAGGAACAGCCCTGGAATATTAAGTTTATTGATTGGGAAGGCGGCAGAATTGCTCCTTGCTGGTACGATATGGTCAGTCTGATCGGCGTATATATGGCTTATAAGAGAGAGTGGAGCAAAGAGGAACAGTTAATAACAAAACGTTGTGTCCAATTATACGACAGAGAAATGAAGAAGAATGGCGTGTCCTTTAGCTTAGACCCGATGAAGTTATATCGTATGGCATATTTACAACGAATTCTGCAGAGAGGATTATACCTTCAACTGAGTTGGGCAGTAACAGGGAGAAAAGAGGCTAAGCTACTTCAGGTCTATCTGGAGAAAACGAAAGCTCTGAGTAAGGAATTAGGCTTGTAGAGAACTTGTGTCACGATGGCTGGATTCCACATAAGCTACTATAGACAATGCGAAGTGGAGGAACAAAAGTCGTGACAAATTCATACAATCAAGGCGGCTACAAAAAGGGTCGTCTAAAGGGATTTATCAGAGGAAAGCAAGATGGTTTTAATAAGGGACGTGAGGATGCACGGGCTGCAATGATTGCATCTTCAAACTCAATACCCGAGCTAGTCCTTAATGAGGTTAGCTTGAAATGGCGGGAGCTGCAATGTGCGGATAAGTTCACAGAGGTTATCGGTCACCCCGTTGTATTGAACGATCAACATATGGAGTGTCTAAAGGAAACGGTCAAGAGTGCAATATGGAAGCTCGAAATTTCAACCCCACAAGGCACCGATCCACTGATACTGAAAATATTCAAAGCACCAATTGAAGATGACAGCTTAGTTGAGTTAAATATGTATCGGAAGGCTAATGTCATTCTATCCGGTTTGATGCCTAACATTCATCTGATCCAGCAGGATGTGAATGGAAAGGATGTCTGGGTATTCATGGAGTTTGTTCCACAACTAAAGGGTCAGATTATCTTTACCCCTGATCAATTTGATCAAATTATTCCTACTCTTGCTAAGTTTCATGCACGAACGTACAATGATCTGTTTTACTCACAATGGGATGTATTCTCCGACTGGCTACCGCTCTATCATTCAGAATTGGCTACACTAGAGAGACAGAAGACTAATGAAAAGTTATTAGAATACTTAGAAAAAGCTATGAATCGTCCAGAGCTCAAGATCAGATTAGATACCAGTTACAGTAAATTACAAAGAATATTAAGTAAAGGTCCAGAATACTTCCCGGAGCTTATTCAAGCAGGGAAAAGTATTATTCATAACGATCTTCAAACACCGAATATCGGCTGCAGTAATGTAGGAGAAGCGAATTGGAATATTAAATTTATCGATTGGGAAGGAGCTCGATTTGCCCCATGCTGGTTTGATATGTTCAATTTAATGGGTGTATTCTTCGCTTATCGTAAAGACTGGCGTAAGGATGAGGATGCGGTGGTCCTCCGTTGTGCTCATTTATATGCGGCGGAGATGAATAAATACGGAATAGAATTCCAAGAGGATCCAGTCCGCTTATATAAGATGGCATATCTGCAACGCGTGCTGGAACGAAGCTTGCCTCTTCAGCTAGAGTGGGCCGTTGAAGGGAACAAGCAAGCCTTCTTATTAGAGGGCTATCTAGATAAAATTGATGTTTGGGGCAAGGAGCTTGGTTTACATTAGTAGTCATCCACAACAAACTTAGCTTATGCTTACGAAGTAGTTTTATCGATCACTCGCGTGATGGCTGATCATGATGTTGCATCCGCAACAACAAGACAGCTACATCAAAAACTTAGCTTATGCTTACGAGGTAGTTTTATCGATCACTCGCGTGATGGCTGATCATGATGTTGCATCCGCAACAACAAGACAGCTACATCAAAAACTTTTAGGAGGGGTTATCATGGGCGACATTCTTACGTATCTTAGCGCGGCAGATAGGCTGCTTGGATCCCTTCCGACAAGACAGCATATTACCAGTAGTCCTGTTCTACCAGTCACTCAAACCCATAGGGTCAGAGTTGACCGAACGATGCCCTTCGAATTCATTGGTAATCTGGTAAGGCCATTCTGTGGATTGTGGGAGGCAGATGTTCAATTCGTCTATTCTGATTATGATTCTTCTCTATCTCAGCTAGGCGGTGATCTTCAGGCGGATGCCTATTTGATTTGGTTAGATTGGCGAATCTATCATGAATCTATGGGGATGGAAGCAGCTGCTCATTGGCTTATTGAGCGTATTCGTCTGTTACGAGGAGTAACAGAAGCAACGATATGGGTGAATAATTGGCCTGAATTCTTAGAACTGGGGGACTTATTATTCGGCCCTCGTGTAAGTGAACGTGGAAGAGTACGAAGCTTCAATCAATACTTAGAAAACAATATCGAATCTATTGTAGGATGTGAATTGTTAGATCTGGCTGGAATCGCTTATGAAGAGAAGGGTATGGTGTATGATCGCCGGAATGATGATAGTAGTAGCTATCCATTCTCGGATTCAATGACGATACGAGTTGCTCGGTATCTGGGTGCACAGCTTCTTCCAGCTGTCTTCCTGCCCCGAATAAAGGCTATTGCACTAGATCTTGATGATACGCTGTATAGTGGGGTTCTGGGGGAGGATGGTTGGAACGGAGTGAATTTAGATGAAGGGCATTATGAACTGCAAAGGTTACTGTTAAAGCTGAAGAATTCTGGCATTATGCTTACAATATGTAGTCGTAACGAGGAGCAAGATGTTAAGACCCTTTTCAAGGAAAGAGAAGACTTTATACTGACATGGTCTGATTTCACCGCAGCAAGTGTAAATTGGCAATCAAAAGCAGATAATTTGCTTCTATTGGCACAGCAATTAAACATTGACCCTTCAGCCTTCCTCATGATCGATGATAATCCAGTTGAGCTGCTTGAGATGATGAAGTCTCATTCCTCAGTTAAGCTACTACGTGCGGATCGTAATAGCAAGGAGACTTTAAGCAAGTTATGTCACTACCCTGGACTTTATCAGCTTCGATTGGATCAGGAAGCAGCTTTAAGAACAGCTGATATACAAGCGAATCAAATCCGCATGAGTCTTCAGGATAATACATCTGAACATGGCACGTATATGCAGAGCTTGCAGATGATCGTAACCATACATGTTAACGAGATGTCTCATTCTGGTCGATTATTCGAGCTAAGCCGTAAGACGAATCAATTTAATTTGGCTTTACGACGAATGACAGAGGTAGAGGCTCAAAAGTCTATGGATAAACAACAATATGTAACATTGACCGTTCGACTATCGGACATTCTATCCGATAGTGGTATTATTGGGGCCTTGGTATGCAGGCTGGAAGGGCGAAAAGCTAGTTTAATTGAAGTCTTATTCAGCTGCAGAGCACTTGGACGTGATATTGAGTCCGTGTCTTTCGATTGTTTACTAGGGCTACTAAATAAACGTGGAATAGAACAATTAACTATAGATAGTCAGAATGGACCTAGGAATGCCCCTGCCATGGATTGGTTGAGGCGTTATGTACAAGGAGCTACTGAGAATATTGCTGTAGAGGGTTTATTAAACGATGTTCGTGCTGTAGCCATGAAGCATCCTTCGAAGGTGGAGGTGATCGAATGAATGATCAGTTAGGGAGTAAAATTACTTCACTCGTTGCTGACATGTTAAACATCGAGCCATCCTCGTTGAGTAGTCAGCTACGTAGTCAAATTGCTAACTGGGATTCCTTAAGGCATATGGAGCTTATTCTTCGTCTTGAGGAGGAATTCCAAGTGCGTTTCTCCAGTAAAGAGGTTGCTGAGATAAAAAGCTTAGAGGATTTTGTACAGATGATAGAGGCCAAATCATGAATCATTCTATTGTAGTAGAACGTTTTGGAATACGTTTAAGACCTGTCACGATGGATGACGCTGATTTTATTCATCAGCTTAGAAGGTCTCCAGAGCTGTCTAGGTATATCGGAGAGATTAGTCCTTTAGCTTCCGTCCATCGTTCCTGGCTTGAGTCATATTTACAAAGAGAAGATGATTATTACTTTTGTATCGAATTAATGTCTGGAAGACCAGTTGGTACAATTTCGATTTATAATATTGTAGGCGGTAGAGGGAATTGGGGCAGATGGATCATTACTCCTTCGGTACCTGCCGCTGCCTCAAGTGTATGGCTAATTTTTCACGTGGCGTTTCATATTCTGGGATTGTCTGAGGTTTACTCTAATACGGTTGTTGATAATCGAAGTGTTGTTTCTTTTCATGAGAGCTGCGGATTAGTGCGTACTGGTATAGAGCCATGCGGGCTCACCATCCGAGGGGTCTCTTATGATATGGTCATTCATTCTGCGAAACGAGACAAGTGGCCGAGCATCCAAGACAAATTAAAGAAGCCTGCCGCATTGGAAGAGCGTTTGCTGCGGGACGAAATGGAATGAAGAATCTATGAGTATTCAACAACTCCTTTCATTAATTATGAAAAACACTCCTATGAAAAGGAGTGTTTTTCGTTTTTTTTAATTTCATTTCGTTAAGTTTCTAATCCACACTCTTGTCTCATCCTTCATGCTCCTATATATGGGGTGGAAGAGATAATGGCGCGGGTTGCTCTTGAGATCAGTTTTTAACTCATTGGCTGTATAGTGAGGACGATAGCGTATAGAACCTCCAACGTCTTGTGGATATGGTTGCGGATTAAACCCTAGTTTAAAGGCGAGGGATACGAACACAATCTCTACAATCCCTTTCGATCTGGTTTGTAGTAATTTTTGTTTAATCTGGTACTTAGAACTTATGCTCACTATTCTATCTATTAATTTTTTACTATAGGTTTGACCCACATTAAAGCAGCCCCGTAGATCGTCGCGATTAAAAACCGACTTCCAGGTCTCCCAATCCTTCTGGAAATTTTGATAGGGAATCCATTTGTTTGTAGGTACCCTAACTCTAACTCCCATATAATCCTTGTCCTTCATCTCGGTATTGATAAATTGTTCAAAGCCTCTTCGGGCAAACAGACAATCTGAATCTAGATTAACTAAATAATCATAGTCATATTGAATGTCGACTAACCATTGCATGACTTCTAGCATATATGTGGATATAGATGTAGGATAGATTAGTTTTTTGCTAGTAGGACAAACAGGTAATCCAAGTCCTTTGCATAGCAGGGGGTCATCACCCCCGTTGTATAGGATAATCGAACTATTGGGACAGAAATAAGAGATGTTATGAATCATATCCTTTAGTGCTTCCTTGTGACTATGAGCAAGGATGGCAAAGCAAATTTTTTTAATTTGTTTTCACCTCTTTTTGAATATTATATTGGCATTTCTTCTTATTCGTTCTGGGATATAACCTTTTATCTTCAAAATATACTCTTGTACATACCTTTTTTAGTAGCCTTCAATATAATAGAACAACTAACAACAGTGGGAGGTACACATAGCATGCAGACAGCTACGGTTACGATTGTTGTTCCTACGTATAACAAAGCTAAGTTTATTCTAAAAACGTTGGACTCCATTCGCAACCAAACCTATTCAAACTGGGAATTGCTCATTATAGATGATCATTCTACTGATAAGACCGTTTCTATTGTTAAGGAGAATTTAGACTCGAAAAAGGAAAAAATCATTGTGAGGAAGAAAAACGAGGGTATTTGTCATGTGATGAATGAAGCACTGCAGTATGTGAAAAGCAAATATTTTATTCAAGTGGACGGTGATGATTGGCTTTCACCAGAGACCCTCGAGGTCTTAGTCAACCGAATGGAAAAAGAGCCACCATCCACTGCATTAGCATATGCGAACTGCACACATTGGCATTACAAGCAGGGAAAAAATCATTTCCACAAAATTGTTAAGGCTAAGACATTTAAAAACCGTTATGAATTTGTAACCCATTCCGGTATGGTTTTCCCGCGTTTCTACCGCACTGCATGCGTGAGGAAGGTTGGAGGCTGGGCAATCGATAAGCTTACAAACGGTAAGCTGTTGGAGGATCGACGAATGCTTCTTAGGTTATTAGATGAATATAAGTTTGTTTATGTCGATCGTAATCTCTACCATTATTGTTATCACGGTAATAATTTGAGCCATCCGAAGAATGCTAAGCTGTATAACAAGCTGGTAAAGGATTTTACGGATCAGGCCCTTCATAGGTGGGGTAATGATTACCGTGCAGAATACTCGGTTCCTTCCCATTGGTTAAGAATACGCCTCATTCCTCTAAAGAAGGGAGGACAATGATGGCCAAGGTAACGGTTGTTATCCCTTTCTTCAATCGCAAGAATTTACTGCCTAAGGCTATACGGAGTGTCTTTCGCCAAACTTATCAGGATTGGAAGCTTATACTAGTAGATGACTGCTCTACAGATGATTATTTACCAGCTATCGAGCAACACTTGAACGATCCAAGAGTGAGATTAATTAGAAATACGAAGAATCTCGGCCAATCTAAAAGCTTAAATAATGCCCTGGAAATTGTAGATACACCCTTCCTAGTGCAATTAGACAGCGATGACTGGTATTATAGCTCAACCCTGGAAATCCTAGTTAAGGAAGCTGAGAAACAACCTAATGATGTAGCTGTTATCTGTGGGAATTTGAAGGTTGTATGGGAGGATTCAGTAGGCAAAATTATAAGGGGAAAATTAAAGAGAGGTCGTCCCTTTACGGATCGTTATGAGTTTTTAATGGCGAATACGAATATTGTTCCTCGATTTTATAGAACTTCTGCTCTTAGAAAGATCGGGGGCTGGCCTACGAATGACCCCTATGAGGGCCGTTACCGTGAGGATATGCTCATCCTCTACCGTCTTATCCCACACTTTCGTTTCCATTGGATCAATAAACCACTATATATTCAAAGGGTGCATGGCAATAACTTAACGAACAGGAATAGGCAGCTGCAAAAAACAGTCGAGTGGTCGGTTAATGATGCGTTATCAAGATGGGGTAATGAATACAAAGCGAATTTCTGTATCGTTAGAGGCGGATGGAAGAAGGTAAGGAAATTAATCCCCATTCTTCATAAGAAGGGGAGATATCTACTTAAGATAAATCCACTTTCAGCTGATGAAATGAGAAGGCTGGTAAGGAGCTCTATTCAGAATAAGACTTCTCTATGTCTTACTTCATTAGCTAATGTTAATGCGAGAGAAGAAGCAATATTACTTAAGAATAGTCGTTTCTGGAAGCTATTAGAAGGTAAAAAGATAGTATTCTTGTCTAAATGGTCTGAAGGTTTTGCTAATCAGTTTAAACCTATCAGTAAGAGATGGAATATCCGAATTTCCGGTAAGTTCCCTGTATCTGATAAGACTAGTGCGTCTGAATTAGTAACGATGCTTAACAAGGTGAAATATGATATTGCCTTTGTATCAACTGATTTTAATGCAGTAAATTTGTGCAAAATCATAACAAATAAACACAATAAAATTGTTGTTGATATAAAAGACGGAATGCAGCTGGTGGTGAAGGGTAAGCTTTCACTTCCAACGAGAAAAAGATAGTCTCATAAATATTGCACCTCATTGAATGAAGCATTCAATGTAGGTGCAAATTACATAGTACATGGGTGTATTTCATTTAAAACTCTTTGGTTATTATCGGTTTGTAATCATTCGTAACACATACTAATTTGCATTGAGCCATGTATTTCTCTGTACTTTTTCTCTGAGTGTGTGAGCTTATATCTTCTCTCCTCACACAAACATAATTGTATTTCGAGACGGAATAGACCTTATACCCCTCTCTTTTACATTGTCTAATAAAAGCAGCATCACTTTTAGCAACCAAATGCTCAGGAAATTTCACCTTATCCCATACTGCCTTTCTGAATACTAAAGATCCCCCCTTAATATGTCTACGGTACTTCCTTTCGTTTCCATTTCTAAAAATCATTAATGCTTTTTGGCCTTCAAAATAAATATAAGATGTGCTTTTTCCTATTATAGAAGCACTTTTTTCCTTTAATGCATTAATTGCCTCATTAAGATAGCGGGGAGCGTAATAATCATCGTCATCAAATTTTGCGATTATATCGTAATTCGCTTTATTGATTGCAAAGTTAAGACATTTCCCCAAATTATCTTTCTCTTGAACCCTGTATATACTTACATTCTTATATTCATTCGCTTTTTTTTGCCATTGTGTGATATTCATGTTGTCTTTATTTAGAATAATAATTAATTCCTTTCTTCTAACTTGCTGACGTTCATAATTATCAAAAATGTTGTCCATATAAGAACTTCTCATCGTACAAACTATTATTGAAACCAATTTAGCGAGCCCCTTCCCAGCAGTCTGAATAGTTACAATTAGTCTATGATCAATTGATGGAAGTGATATAGACAGAATGTCTAAGATAACCGCCGTTTCTTCGCAGCTAGTTTGTACATACCCTAATAAGTAAGCATTCGCAGAGGAAAAGGTGAGAAAATTGAACATTGCAGTAATAGGTATTGGATATGTGGGAATCACTACCGTTGCCTCAATGGTGGAGCTAGGACATAAGGTCATTGGTGTAGATATTGATGCATCCAAGATAGAACAATGTAATAAAGGGGCAATACCAATTTATGAGCCAGATGTGGAGCCACTCATTCAGAAATACTTAATCGAAGGATCACTTTCTTTTACAACCAATATGAAAGAGGCTGCCGAAAATAATGATATTATATTCATTTCGGTGGGTACCCCATCACTACCCGATGGTAGACCAAACGTCAGATATGTAGAAGAAGTAGCCACAGAAATCGGTAAATATATGATGGAGTATAGTGTTATTGTTAATAAAAGCACTGTGCCTATTGGTACGGCAGACCATGTGGGGTCCATCATTACGGAGCAATTAAAGCTTCGCAGCATGAATATCTCCTTTGACGTCGTATCCAACCCTGAATTCTTAAGGGAAGGGAGAGCACTTCGTGATGCTAGGAAGCCGGATCGGATCATTCTTGGGTGCTCATCATCTATTGCCTTAGATATGATGCTTAAATTATATGAGAAAGTGGATGCTCCTAAATTAATTACAAGCCCCCGTTCTGCAGAAATGATTAAGTATGCCTCCAATGGCTTTCTAGCAACAAAAATTTCATTCATCAACGAAATAGGGAGATTATGTAATGAATTGAACCTTGATGTTGTTGAGGTAGCAAAGGGGATGGGATTAGATCACAGAATTGGCCCTAAATTTTTACATGCAGGTATCGGTTATGGTGGCTCATGCTTCCCTAAAGACGTTTCTGCACTCGTAATTATGGGCCGTGATGTAAATGTACAAATGAGCATTGTTGAAAGTGTCCAGAAGGTAAATCAAACACAGACAGATTGGTTCCTTGAGAGAATAAAAAAAAGAATGAACGGGCTAAAGGGCAAGCGTATTGCTTTATTGGGATTAACCTTTAAACCGGATACAGATGATATCCGGGAGGCTCCTTCATTACGACTTATACGAAGCTTAATTTATGAAGGAGTTGTTATCTGCGGCTTTGATCCGGTTGCTAATGATAAGATTAAGAATATATATCCGAATGTTCTTCTTGCGGAAGATGCGTATCAGGCAACTACGAAAGCGGATGCTGTAATTATTTGTACAGAATGGCAAGAAATCATAAGCCTTGATTGGCATGTAATTAAGTTATCAATGAAAGGTGATTTTATTTTTGATGGTCGAAACATACTAGATCGAGCAATGCTGGAATCGGAGGGGTTCCAGTACATGGGTGTATGATCCGGTCTGAGGAACACGAACTTCATTTAAGGCTAACGTTCGTTGGATGAGGCTGCATAGCAAGTCAAAGTCCTTACTGCCGAAGGCGAATGGGAGTAAATGAAGCAGATAGTTGGAGAGAAAAATAGCGTTCTTACCTGGGGAGATCTGTACGGCGCCGAATACAAAACGGTACGCAAGTGGTTTGAGAGGTCGGGAGTTAATCACTAGTTAATCACTCCCTCCTACTCAATTTTGTAGGTGCGACTGCCGTTATGGTTATATAACCCGTACATACGATAACTATAGTAGCTTGATAAACTTACAAACATTGTCTTAGAAGTATGTGCTGTATACTAGATGCCAATACTTTCATTTGATTGGAATAAATAGTTAATACAATTGGAAAGAGGGAACCAACTTGTACTTCTTTATCGTGAACCGTATGTCTGGAAACGGAAAAGGACTAAAGGTCTGGAGACGCATAGTGCCACTGCTTCAACAAAAAAAGATTCATTATCAAGTCGAATTTCCTAAGAGTCCACTTAATTCCGCCGTTCTGGTGAAAGAACTGGTGAAAGAAAATAAAATAAAGGTTTTGGTTGTTGTAGGCGGTGATGGTACGGTACAAAGCATAATTGCTGAATTGATTGACTGCCCCATTCCTCTCGGAATTATTCCTGCGGGGTCAGGAAACGATATTGCCAGAGGGTTAGGGATACCATTAAATCCGACAATAGCGCTGGCTTATGTATTAACCGGAACGATTAAAAAAATTGACCTTGCAAGAACCGGAAATAAATACTGTGTAACCGTTGTCGGCATTGGGATCGACGGGAGAGTGGCTCAGAACGTCAATGGTTCGAGGTATAAGAAATGGTTTAATTTATTAAAGCTAGGTCATTTATCTTACGCGCTAAGTCTTGTTCAAATTCTTTTTCATTATTCACCCACAACAATCACGATCAAATTAGATGAGAAGGAGGAGAAGTTTTTAAATGTATGGCTGGTTGCTATTGCGAATTTCCCTAATTATGGCGGGGGTATGATGATCTGCCCTAAAGCATCCTATACGGATGGGATTTTGCATGTTTGTATTGTTCACGGAATTTCCCGTTGGGAGCTTCTCCGTCTATTTCCGAGCGTATATCGGGGAAAGCACTTACTGCATCCTGCCGTGGCAGTACGAACAGGAAAAAAAGTAGAGGTTATTTCGGATTCACCGATGCTGGCCCATGGTGACGGGGAACCCATCGGAACGACGCCAATTGAGGTGGATGTTCAAAAAGAAGCTGTCCAGATCATTTCTTCATAATGAAAATTAGTGGTGCTGTATGTCCGTCACATTAAAGCTCCTTTATTGGTCATAATACATAAAATTGATTTTAAATGGCTGACTGGGCTGACGATGGAGGTACCCATTGGAGATAAAAATGCTCACGTTTAATATTCACCATGGAAGAGGCATCGATAGAAAGCTGGATCTGAACCGGATAGCTGAAGTGATAAAGGAAAGCGATGCTGATTTAATCGGACTCAACGAAGTGGATAGGTGTTTTTCAAGAAGAAGCGGATATATAGATCAATTATCTTGGCTGTCGGAAAAATTGAACATGCATCATGCTTTTGGAGCAACGATTACATTTCGATCAAAAAAGAGTGGCTTTTATGGACAGTACGGCAATGCTCTCTTGTCCAGATATCCGATCGTATTTCAGACAAACTACCTGTACTTTTTTAATGGATTCTTTGAAGAGAGGGCGTTGCTGGAAGCCGATGTGCTAATACAAGATCAAACGCTGAAAATATATGTTACCCATCTCAGTCTAAGTCCTTTAAGACAAATCAAACAAATTGAATATATGTTGAAAAAACTGAAGGAGACCAAGCTGCCAGTCATTGTTTGCGGGGATTTCAATATGAGACCTGGAATGAAGCCATGGAAAAAAATAACGAACATTCTTACTGATGTTTGCCATTCACAATACGACGCTCCATGCCCAACATTTCCTTCGTTACGGCCCAAAGTCCAATTGGATTATATATTTGTAAGCGAGCATTATCTGATTGACTCCGTTCAATTCATGCTAAAGCATCGGATTTCATCAGACCATATACCGATCAAAGCGACATTGAAACTAATAATGAAGGATTGATATTTACGAAAAAAGTCATCATGCTTCTTGTCGATTCGTTAATGCCCAACACACTTGAAGACGCTATCCGACATAAAACGGTTCCGGCCTTGCAATTTTTAAAAGACAGGGGCAGATATTGGCCAAATTGCGTTACGGTGTTTCCTACGATGACGGCTTCGGTGGATAGCTCGCTGCTGACGGGAGAGTATCCTGATGTACATCGTGTTCCTGGACTGATATGGTATGATCCGGAAGAGAAGGCGATCGTCAATTACATCAACGGATGGAAATGCCTCAACAAGCTGGGGCTGTCTAACTGTGCCCGCGATGTTCTTTATAACCTGAATGAAAAGCATTTGAGTAAACAAGTTACGACTCTGTTCGAGGAACTGGCATATATGGGAAAGACATCAGCTTCCATAAACGCCATGATTCACCGCAGCATTAAAAAACATCGTGTCCGGCTTCCATTTCTAATCGACCTAGCTACCGGATTTCGGCTTCGTGGCAACATCTCCGGCCCTGATGTCTTAACATTAGGGGCGATGGTTAAAACAGGGATGGAACAGAAGATCCCCGGTCATCTGTCAGCATTCAGGCATCTCTACGGGATTACCGATACTTATGCTGTTCACACAATAAGACATTTGATCCATTCTCACAATCAACCCGATTTTATGCTGGCATACCTCCCGGATAACGACCATAAGGTTCACAAAAAAAATCCTGCTCACGCAGAAGGAGCATTGATTCAGGTAGATCGACAAATCCAGGAAATCTTAAATATTTTCGAAAGTTGGGATGACGCGCTTAACCAATGCGCATTTATTGTGATTAGTGATCATGGTCAGACCCGTATCGGCAAAAGCAAGGAATTCAATATCGATCTGGATAGGCTGCTGCAGCCATTCCGGGTTCTTCAGTTGGGAGAAAAAGTGCGGGATCATGAGCTTGTCGTGGCCAACAACGAACGTATGGCATATATTTACCCGTTAAAACCGAATAAGCTTCAAGAAGTGATACGGCAACTCATGACTGATTCGCGACTGGATATCATTGCCTGGAAAGAAAATCAAGGGGTGCAGGTTCGGGAGGGGGGATCAGGCAGAAAGTTATATTTTGAACGCGGGGGACTTTTTGTCGATCCTTATGGATCATCATGGACGGTTACTGGTGAATATCGAGTGCTGGATTTGCGGTATCATCAGGATATTGTGGAATATGGCGACTATCCCGATGTACTCTCCAGACTATATGGTGCGCTGTATTCACAAAACATACCGATGATTGTCATTACCACCCGACCCCGGTATGAATTGAAAAGCCGGTACTTTCCGATGCATTTAGACGGTGGAAGCCATGGTTCTCTGCACAAATATGACTCAAACATTCCGCTGATTGTCGCTGGAACGGATCATCCCGTCAAAGAACCGCCGCGATTAGTTGATCTGAAAAATTTTGTCGTTGAATTGTTTAATGCTTAGAGTATAATTTCGGAAAGTCGCACCATATTATCTTGGAAAGTTCAGGGGTAAATGAGGGGTAGTAATGCAGAAAAAGATATTAATCTTCTCCGAGGCATTCGGCAGCGGCCATACAAAAGCCGCGGAAGCATTAGCTCAAGGCATTGCACTTCAAGAACCGTTGGTGCAAACGGAAATAGTCGAAATAGGAAGAAAGCTTCACCCTATTACAAGCGACCTGATTCTTGGTTCTTATAAACATATCATCACAAGCTGCCCTTATTTGTGGCAAAAAATATATCAAAATCTATCTAAACAAAAGCAAGCAACTCCTTACTGGTTGCAATTATTGATTTACCAGTTGTTTCATCGTAATATTGAAAACGTTTTGGAGCAAATAAAACCTAATTTAGTGATCTGTACGCACCCTTTTAGCAGTTCTTCGTTATCACGATTAAAAAAAATGGGATACCCGATCAGCTTATGTACGGTCATTACTGATTTTCATGCACATACAGTTTGGATTCAAGACGAAGTCGATCTCTATGTTGTATCGAGTGATGAAGTAGGCCGGCAATTAATCGATTCGGGAATTCCAAATCATCGGATCGCTGTTACGGGAATTCCAATCAAATCAACTTTTTGGACCAAGAATAACAAGCTGCAGGCAAGAAAAAAATTAAATTTGGAAAATATGCCTACGGTTATAGTCTCGGGAGGGGGATTAGGCTTAGGAGGAATCAAGGATCTTGCTCATTCTTTAATCAAGTGGAAAGAAAGCATCCAGTTCATCATCTGCACCGGATACAACCATTCACTTAGAATTTCGCTGGAGCATAATAAACATTTTCAACATCCCCATATCAGAATCATCGGCTTTGTGGATATTATCGATAAACTGCTGGATGCCGCGGACTTACTGATTACGAAACCGGGTGGCTTAACATGCTTCGAAGCATTGAGTAAAGGTGTGCCCATGCTTATTTATCAGCCGATCCCAGGACATGAAGAATACAATTGCAATCATCTGGTTCAGCACGAACTGGCCATTCGAATTCATCATCGGCAGGAAGTGGATCAATGGATCGAGAATTTGCTGTTTTTTCCCGACACATTCGATCAATTATACAAAAACATTGAACAATTTCAAAAACAAATGAATCCGCTGGCCGGAGCTAAAGCTATCTTAGATCTTCTTGGCATCGATGTATAAAAATACCAATATAAGTGCATATTCTAAGCGTACATATACCGTATTTTCGGAAGGGTGGTTTACTTGCATTCCCTGCGATTTCAATTTAACATACCCCGATATTTATTCGGCAAATCGATCAGCAGATTATTTCCTTCTCTTCTTTGGAAATCCGGATTATCGTGCTTGAGATATCAAAAAATGCCGAATCCCGTCCTTCCGAATGAACAATGGGTGAAAATCAAAGTGACATATGGCGGCATTTGCGGCAGCGACATGAATCTGATCTATTTGCATGATAGCCCTTCGATCTCACCTTTGACTTCGTTTCCTTTTACAATTGGCCATGAAGTGGTGGGGTCGGTCAGTGAAATTGGGGAGAAGGTCGCAGGCATAAAAGTTGGAGACCGTGTGGTGGTTGATCCGATTTTGTCTTGTGCGGTCAGAGGAATGCCTAATCCTTGCGAAGCATGCCGGCACGGGGATTACAGTCTTTGTAGCCATATAACCGACGGCGATATTGCCCCTGGCTTGTTGATCGGTGCATGCAGAGATACCGGAGGAAGCTGGGGTCCTTATCTTGTCGCGCATCAGAGTCAAGTCTTAAAGCTGCCGGAAGAAGTTAACGATTTGAACGGTGTGATGATTGAACCTTTTAGCTGTGCGCTGCATAGTGTTATGCGAAATCCTCCCGGGAATGAAGATACGGTACTTGTGATTGGTGCGGGAACGATAGGAATCTGCGTGGTAGCTGCAATTCGTGCACTCGATATTCGCTGCAGAATTGTCGTTTTATCCAAATATGATGTTCAGACGAAGTTAGCGCTCCATTATGGAGCCGATGAAGTTGTACGCCTGTCACGAGGGTACGCCTGGATTAATGAGGCTGCTGAAGCCTTGAAGGCGAGAGTGTTGAAACCGATTATGGGTCTGCCCATCGTACAGGGAGGTGCTGATCTGGTATTCGAATGCGTCGGGAACAGTCGCAGTATCAATGATGCGCTGCGTTTTGCCCGAAGCGGTGGAAAGGTTGTTCTTCTTGGCTTGGCCGGCATTTTGGATCGGATCGATTGGACGATGGTCTGGCTGAATGAATTGGATGTGAAAGGAAGCTTTGCTTACAGTACCGAGGAATACAAGGGAAGTCAGATGAGAACATTACAAATTGCCATCGAATTGATGAGGTTGGGAAAGGTGGATTTATCCCCCTTCATCACTCATCGTTTTCCCCTTAAGAAGTATAAAGACGCTTTCGCCACAGTTGCAAATAAAGGAAGAGGAGCTTGTGTGAAAGCGGTATTCGAACCTTAGAGACTAAAGGATGGGGAATTAAGTAATATGGATCAGGAGGAATGAAAAATGGAGATTTTTACACTTTCAGGAACATGTACAAGCCCTTTCCTATCCCTAATTGCAGATGGATTGCTGGAAGAATTTGTATCAGAAGGTTACCAATACGAGGCGGATCCGACGGATAACATCCGGGTGGTATTCAATTTCATACATCCGGATAATCCCAGACCCTTTCGCAGAAAAGCGCAGGCCACATTTGTCGTTTCCATTATGGAAGCCGTGCATAAGAAAGAAGAAACGATTCTAAAGACAGCTTATCCTTATCTGATCCGATCGTTGTCCAACCATCTTATATACATATGCCATGACGAGGGTGAAACAAATGTTTACTTTATAACTCCCGAGCAGGGATGTTACAAAACCTCTTTTTACCTGCATGACAAAGCTTCGTTTTTCCAGACGCTTTATAATAGACTTGAACCGCTCGCATCTTCGCAACTCGTGATCAATAATGAGTTTCACGATGACTTGCCTGAGGAATTGTGGGAGGGTGACGAGATTACAAACAAGCTGAGAGTAGCCGGGCAAAGGTTGGATCAGTTGAATTTGCTCCCGACTCCCTTTCCGATCCAAGACTATTTAAGTCCCCGGGATATGAAACATTTAAAGCGGCTTTACGGCATCGGAGGGCTGAGCTACGGAAATCTTAGCAGCCGCAAAGATCACACTTTCTGGATGAGTGCCGCTGGTTGCAACAAAGCGGACATGAAAACAATCGGCAAAGATATTCTTCTTGTCAAGGGATATGAATCGGCATCCAAGGCGATGCATTTAAGTGTGCCTTCGAATCTTTCGCCCAGCCGGGTATCTGTTGATGCGATAGAACATTGGATGGTTTATGCCGAACATCCAGAGATCGGTGCGATCATTCATATCCATGCCTGGATCGACGGAGTGAAGGCAACGGAAATGAATTATCCGTGCGGTACGATCCAACTCGCTGAAGCGGTCGCCAAATTAATCAAAGAACAAGAAGAGCCGGCAAAAGCGATTATCGGATTGAAAAATCATGGTCTCACGATCACAGGCCCCGATTTGGAAGACATTTTCGAAAGGATTGACGGCCGGATCCTCCCCCAGATCCCGATGGGATGAAGTCTCTACAATAAAATTTCTCATCACAAAAGCCCTCTTCGTTTAGAAGAGGGCTTTTGGTCGGTACGACTGCCGTTACAGTTAAATGACCCGTACATATGATGAATGTAATAGTCTTGTTAAATTTGATAGGCAGGTGAGCAGCATGCCGAATCGTATTCAGAAACGGAAATTACCAAAGAAAAAAAGAATCATTCCGAGGAGTAAAAGAATTGTTCCAAAGAGAACAAGAATTGTCCGAAAGCACAAACCAAGAGCGAGAAAACGTAGGGATTCGGCAAAAGTTATTCGTGCTGCTCCGAATTGGGGAGAGAGGGCATTCGCTGCAGGCTGCTTGGCTGCTTCTGCTGAAATTGCCGAAACGGATCCTCATAAGAATGTGAACCTGCTCTGGAACCAGTGGTATTCATCGATTCGTCGATTACCTTGGCATACGTATCATTCAACCGCCAACAAATTTATTGAAGGTTATTGTCGACATACTGGACAGAATGCCAATAAGTGGGTACTGATACCTACTGATAAGAAGGTAGCTGTGATTGTAACGGCGATGAATGAGCAGGATACGATACCGAGCATCCTCGAGCAGCTTCGTAGGCTGCCGCTTCATGAAGTCATCTTCGTCCTGAACGGATCGACTGACGAAAGCTTTGAGATCATTAGGAATCAGTCTGGGGCAACGATTATCCACTATCACGATGCGCTAGGTCATGATGTAGGCAGAGCGATTGGAGCAAAATTAGCCGAATCGGACATTCTACTATTCCTTGACGGCGATTTCCCTGTATATGCCGAGCACCTTGTACCTTTTATTGAAGCCGTAGAGCAAGGAATGGATCTCGCATTGAACAATATAACACCCTATATCGGTATATTCTCAGACAAGGATGAAGTGACGGTGATGAAGGAATTTGTGAATATGTCTGTGGAGAGAGTTGATCTGGAAGCAAATTCATTAACTGCTGTACCTCATGCGATGAGCAAGCATGCCATACAAGAAATAGGGTACACAAATTTATCAGTTCCTCCGAAAGCTCAGTTGATCGCGATGTCAAAGGGGCTGAAGGTTTGTGCACCAACTCATGTGGATGTGATTTCAAGAAATCGTATTAGGAAACAGAATCTCGGAAACAACAATATTGTTTCTGAGATGATCGTAGGAGACCATATTGAAGCAATTAAACAGGCAATTGGCGGAAAGGGGCCACGTTTAACGTATCCAGATCATATTAGGAACAGATCAAAAGCATAATTCAAAGGGTGGATATTATGAGAAAAACGAGCATCATTATTCCTACCTTTAATGGTAAAGAGCACCTAAAGAATTGTATTTACTCTATTAAGAAGCATACGGATCAACCTTATGAAGTTATTGTGGTCGATAATGGCTCTTCGGACGGAACCGTCGACATTTGTCGGCAGGAGCATATTAGCTTTATCTCACTCTCCAGCAACATGGGGTTCCCGATCGCCTGTAATAAAGGGCTTAAGATAGCAAGTGGTGATGCACTTCTATTATTAAATAATGACGTAATCGTGTCCAGAGACTGGCTAAGGAATATGCAACGATGCCTGTATAGTCGATTAGACATTGGTATCGTCGGCCCCCTCACGAATTATGCCAGCGGAAAGCAACAAATCGACATGCCTTATACCAATTTGGAGGATATGAGCCTCCAGCTGAATGAACCGGATTCCACGAAGTGGCAGCAGGTTGATCGTATTGTAGGATTGTGCATGCTATTCAAGCGAGAACTAATTGAAAGGATTGGATTGTTGGATGAACGGTTTTCCCCCGGCCATTATGAGGATGATGACTACTGTATGAGAGCTAGAAATGCAGGATATCGATTATGTATTGCTGGAGATGTCTTCGTCTTTCACCATGGCAGCGCTAGCTTTGTTCAACAGGGTGAGAGTAAGGTGAAGCAGCTCATCGCGCTGAATCGCCAGAAGTTTATAGAGAAGTGGGGTAGTGATCCGAACGTCTACATTTAATAAAGGTTATGAGGGTGTGACAGCATGAGAAGGACAGAGGAATTAGCCAGAATAAGAGGACGGGAGGCTGGTTATAAAAAGGGGCAGAATGATGGGTTTAAGCTGGGATTTAGAGATGCGGTTATGCGTGGCATGCCTACTCATGAACAGCCATTCAGGGATATTAGAGTTCTGTACATCACTGCAGGCATTGGTGTTCCCTACCCTGCACTAGACCAATCCATCATTGAAGCATTGGGACCTTTGGTGAAGGAGTTGACGGTCGCTAGCCCAACGGATGATGTTGTAGTCATCGCACTAAATAAACACCCTGATCTCGTGCTAGTTCTTAATGGTGTGGTGTTACCCGCGGATAAAGTAGAGTTATTACGCAGGAACGGATATAAAACCGCTGTATGGTTTACCGATGATCCCTATTACACGGACTGGACAATGAACATCGCTCCACGATACGACTATGTATTCACACTGGAACTAAATTGTATTGCTTTCTATCATGATGCTGGATGTCAGCATGTATATTACCTCCCTTTTGCAGCCAATCCTAATGTGTTCCAGCCTAAGCAGGTACCACCCTCCTATCAGTCGGATATCTGTTTGATTGGCACTGGATTCTGGAATCGAATTGAGATGATTGATCGCTTACTCCCTGTTCTATTGAATAGAAAAGTAGTTATATCCGGTTGGTGGTGGGACCGATTGCAGAATTACACTCATTTATCCGACTCCATTAAGCTAGGGGATTGGATGACTCCAGAGGAAACGGCTAGCTACTATAATGGAGCAAAAATTGTGCTAAATCTTCATCGCTCCATCCATGATGACAGTATTAATGTGAATACATCTAAGAAGATAACGGCGTTATCCGTTAATCCCAGAACATTCGAAATTGCTAGCTGCGGAGCATTCCAGCTGTCAGATATGCGCCAAGAGACTGGTCAATTATATTCCCTTGGAGCTGAAATAGAGACGTATACCACACATGAAGAGCTGGTCAAGAAAATCAAATACTATTTGCATAATGAAGATGAGAGACAACAAGTAGCCCTGAGTGGGCTAGCAAGAACAAGGCGGGATCATATGTATCTTCATCGACTTACTACCATGTTAAACATTCTATTTCCTTGATACTTATGGAGTAGTTTATTGCAAACATACATCACTTTTAAGTACAAGCAAAATGGTTGACTGTACCCGTTTCCTAACATGGTTCGAAGAATATAGTAAGGAAGGGGGTAAACCATGCGTCAACGGCACAGAAAAGGAAAGAAAAGCACGTCAACAAAGAGCCTCCTTCGTAGAAAACGTACCCGTATATTTAAATATAGGAAAAGAAGACAAAAATTAATTTCGGTCACCTATGACCAAGGCTATGATACAGGCTATAACGAAGCGATGAGAAAGTTAAATAAATTAATAAGACAGCCTGATCAAACACAACAATTTGATGCTGAAGAAGAATACAAAAAGGGCCTTTACGACGGCGGGGATGGAATAGTTAATTCAATCCTCGCTGACCATGACATTCTTCCGGATATCTCGATTCGACAGATTATTGAGGCCGGAGTGGAACAGATGCGACCTCAGATTCACAAGCTTATGGACGCTTCAGAAGTAGGAGAGCAGATATTAAAGGCAATGGATAACCAATCTCCGCTGTCCGTAATTCGCCTTGGTGATGGTGAATTGTTAACTTTGGCCCAGGATGTTGTCATGAACGAGGAACAGATACGGAAGGAAGGTCATTTTCTAAGCTATGCGGGTGTCCATATACCTGATCTTGCTGCTAGGGATCAGCTTGTGCATGCTACTCAGAATGCCACTATTGTTGGAATACCTATATTAAGAATGTCCAACTTTCAACCGTTTGCGTTCGCTATCTTCAGAGCTCATGGTATCGATTATCGCAAATTAAGGCTGACCTCATCGACCATTAATTACGCTCTCCACTTAGAAGGTTATCTGTCCAGAATTCTTGCAGGTCGTCGTGTTCTGATTGTAGGTAATACAGCACCTGAGCTCTCACGGATATTATCGAGCAAGGGCATACATGTAAGTGGGATAGTTGCCCCTGTTAATGGGATGCAGGATATTCCCAGAGTGATGAATGAGATTGCTGATCAAGATTATGATGTTGCCCTCGTTGGTGCGGGTATACCCGCTGTGATTATTGTACAGCAGATTTCTTCTGTGTATGGCAAAGTGGCTATTGATTTTGGACATTTGGCTGACTCTTTCATCAAGGGAGCTGATCTCTTATGAGAAAGAGTAGAAGTCGAAGTGACGGATACGCCACTGGTTATAACCACGGTTTTAATGCCGGTCACGATAAAGGGTATACTCGTGGACATCTAGAGGGGATTTCCAAGACATTGTTCGAAGGCACGAGTATTATAATTCCTACTTTTAACCAGGTAGAGTACTTGAAGGAGTGTATAGAGAGTATTCGTCGCTATACACCTCAGCCTTACGAATTAATTATTATAGACAATGCTTCAGATGATGGTTCAGCGGAGTATCTTAAGTCTGTCACTGGTATTCGGTTTAAGATACTTTCAGATAATCGTGGATTTGCTGGAGCGGTAAATCAAGGTCTAATGATGGCAAGAGGAACGACACTATTAATACTTAACAATGATTCGGTTGTTACTTCGAACTGGCTAGGCAATTTACTTCGTTGTTTGCTTAGTGATACGCGTATTGGGATTGTTGGTCCTGTGACCAATTATATTAGTGGAGACCAATTAATAGACACTCACTATACAGGAATGAGTGAGATGCAGCAATTTGCGGAAGGGTACAATCAAACCGACCCGCAGCATTGGGTTACTACAGAGAGATTAACAGGCTTTTGTATGCTACTCCGAAGAGAGACCTTCTTGAGCTTAGGTTACTTCGATGAAGGCTTTGAGGTGGGTAATTGTGAAGATGATGATTATGGCCTGCGTGCTCGACTAATGGGTCTTCAGCTGATCATCGCTAAGGATACCTTCATTCATCATTACGGTAGCGTGAGTATGAAATCATTGAGCGGCAGATTTGACCAGGTATATGGAAAGAATTTGTTGTTCTATTCGAATAAATGGGCCGATCCTCATCGATATTTGTCACTAGACTGGCAGAAGGCTAATCAGCTTAGTACACAAGATTTCTATCCTACCTGTGTCATCGTACAAGGAGTAGGTACGAGCACATACTGGGTGGAGAACAATAGTAGGTACCCGATTAGTGGAGACTGTGGAAAGCAGGCGATCCGAATTTCTCAAGTTGATCTACGGGGTTGGCAGCTTGCTCATGTTATCTCCTCAGAGGAAGTGCAACAACGTTCTCATGATTTACAGCATTATTCATCGGAAAGCGGAATGTCAGAAGGCAATCTTGTGAAGGTAGACGATGAAAGTATATATCAATGTAAGAGCGGCAAGCTTCACCGCTTCATCAATAATCAAGCATTAGCGGCCTGGAATATTGACACATATACCATACTTCAGCATCAAAATCATCAGCATATTAAGCCAGAAGGGCCACCTATCATCTGTCCTCCAGTAATAAGAGCGGATAACATTTAAGTAGTTTTATCGCCTGCCACCGCAGTCATTATCATCAAAACTTTTAGGAGGTGTGATTCATGAAAGCTCGCAGAAAAGTTAGAGTTAGAAGAAGCACCAAGCGGGGCATCAAGAGTGCAATCGGAAAGCGGAAGAGAGCTAGAGTGAAAGGGGTCAGAAGAATACCAAGGAAACACAGATTATCCTACAATAAGGCCTATGATTCGGGATTTGATTCTGCCTATAATGAAGGGTTTAACGTTGGCTATGCTGGGGGTTTGGAAGCCGGTCATCAAGAAGCATATAAGGGAGAATGATACGAATGGCTCTAATCAGAAAAAGAAGGATAAGAAAGAGAGGTAAACGACTTCGACGTCTTGTTAAGCGTCCTGTTAAACTTAGTGCTTACCAATTAGGGCGTAATGCTGGTTTTCAACGGGGAAAAGAGGATGGCTTTCTGCAAGGACATTTTGCTGCCAGTAAAGCTGTAGAGGCAGTTGTTGCTACTCAACCTCCCCCTCTACAGCAACTATCTGCACTTGTGATTACTGCTGGGATCATACCATCATTGGAGATTGGGATTCTTCAGCCTTTTAATGAGTTAGAACAGCGTGGAGATTTTAGCTTTGAGCTACGGACCGAGGAAGATGTGAGTAGAGAGGTCATTGCCTCTGCACATACAATAGTGTTCGTCCGTAATGTCGAGCCTTCAGCTTATGTGTACTTACAGTGGGCGCTCGAATTAGGTAAACGTACAGTATACGTCATTGATGACAACTTTCTAGAAATCCCCCCTACTACACCCGTCGGTGAGTATTATGCGGATCCAGCACGAAGAGAAACGTTCATTAAATTTCTGCGAAACTCACATATCATCAAGGTGGATTCTCCGACATTAGGTAAATACATTCAGGAAAGGTTTAATAAGAATGTCATCTACTTTCCGGGAAGTGTAGACTTTGAATGGTTAGATCAACAACCGAAGCACGAAGCTGAGGATGGTCAGGTTGTGATCGGTTATGAAGGCGGTAGTAAGGAGGAGGATTTCGCGGTTGTTGTTCCAGCGCTGAACAAGATTCTAAATTATTATGGAGGCTTTGTAAGACTAGAATTCTTCGGCTCTATTCCTGCTGCTCTTGTTAATCCAAGCGTGAAATTTGAAGAGGGTGGCATGGATTATCGAAGCTTCATTAGGAAATTGAATGATAGCCAATGGGACATTGGGCTTGCACCACTTGAGGATCACTCATTCAACAATACTAAAACGAATAACAAGCTTCGTGAATACGGAGCATGTCGGATTGCAGGAATTTATTCTAATTCACCCGTGTATAAACCGTGGGTTACCCATGGCGAGACGGGCTATTTAGTTCCTCACACAGTAGATGGTTGGTATGAAGGGATTAAAGCTATGATCGAGAACCCAGCTTTGCGATTGCAAATTAAAGAAAACGCGGAAAGCGCGGCAAGACAGAACTTTTCGCTAACCCAATGTATAGACAACTGGAACACATATATATTCAAACCGTAGTGTGAAGGGAGATACCAACTGATGGGGAGAAGAGGGGATTCACATGCGCTCATCATCGGATCAGATAGAATTGCATCCTATACGATAGGAATTGAACAGCCATTTCGTCACTTATCGAAGCATGGGATATGTAGCTATGAAGTAACATCGGATGAAGATGTTCGGGTGTCTGCTATGGCTGCGGCTGATATCATCATCTTCTTTCGCTCGGTAAAAAAAGAGGCCTATAGGTTCCTTCAAATTGCTCGTGAGATGGGTAAGAAAACCGTATATGTTATTGACGATCATTTTTTGGCTATGTCACCTTCAACCGACATTGGAAGCTATTATCATGAGTCATCTAAGAAATCAACATATATCCAGTTTTTGAAGAGTGCAGATATTGTTAAGGTAGCCTCCAATTTCTTTGCGAATCATCTTGAAACACATTTTGGACCAAGAAAAATTGTTTGTTTTCCAGGTAGTGTAAACTTCTCAGCGTTAGAGGGATTAAAAAAGAACAAACGAGATGACGACAAAGTTGTAATTGGTTACGAAGGCGGCAGGAAATCGATCGCCTTTGAGCCGGTTATTAAGGCTTTAAGGGGAATTATCCGAACATATGGAGACCTTGTTAGAATAGAATTCTTCGGATATGTCCCCGAAGAGATAGCAGGAAAACCTCAAGTGGCTTTTAAGCAACACAATTCCGATTATCAAAGCTTCTTAAAGAGTCTATATCGTTCGAATTGGGATATTGGTTTAGCTCCTCTAGAGCAAACCTTGCTGCATGATTGTAAGACGAACAATAAATTCCGTGAATATGGAGCATGTCAGATACCCGGTGTATATACCTCATCGCCAGCGTATTCCGACTGGGTTACTAATCGAGACAACGGCATGCTGGTCGAGCATACAAGAGACGGCTGGTATGAAGCACTGGCGGAGCTGATCGAACATCCAACACTGCGGGAGAGAATTAAGGATAATGCAGAGAAAGAAGCCCGCGAGAGGTTTTCTGTAGAGGCTTGTGCAGATAATTGGCATAAACAGATTTTACTTAGCTAATTAGGTAATCCGGATCTATTGTCTGAATTGATGAAGAAAGGGGAAGTTATCTTGGAGCATAAGCTGATACCTGTTCTGCAGCCATCGATAGGCCAGGCAGAAATCGATGCAGCCACGGAGGTTCTACGCTCCGGTTGGCTAGGTCTAGGCCCCAAAACTGAGGAGTTTGAACAGCAATTTGCCAATTATGCGAATACCCGCTTTGCGGTTGCTTTAAATTCAGGCACAGCCGCTCTCCATCTTGCATTGGATGTTCTGCGAATAGCACCTGGTGATGAGGTGATTGTGCCTTCGATCACCTTTATCTCAACTGTACATGCCGTAAGTTATGTTGGTGCAACGCCAGTGTTCGCAGATGTTGAGACGGATACGATGAATATTAGTGTTGAGGATATCGAACGCAAAATTACTAGTAGAACAAAAGCAGTTATTGTTGTTCACCTGGCTGGTCACCCCTGTGATATGGATGCCATTCAAGAGCTGGCCAAGAGCAAGGGGATTAAGGTGATCGAGGATGCAGCCCACGCTTGTGGTGCGGAATATAAAGGAAAGCGAATCGGTTCCATCAGCGATATGACCTGCTTCAGCTTCCATGCGGTCAAAAATTTGACTACAGGAGAGGGAGGAGCAATTACCTGTAATGCGGAATGGATGGATCGTAAAATTCGCGAGAAACGCTGGGTGGGTATATCCCGGGATACTTGGATGCGCTCCTCTAATGAGAAGGTATATGCATGGCAATATTATGTGAATGAGGTAGGCTACAAATATCATATGAACGATTTACAGGCAGCCATTGGTCTAGTGCAACTGAAGAAGTTAGGTCAATTGAACGGAAGACGACGGGAAATTGCTGATTCGTATTCTACTGAACTAAAGGATCTGGATTGGCTCGAGCTTCCTAAGGAAAAGCCGTATGCTCGAAGCTCGTGGCACTTATTCCAGATTAAGTTTAACGATGAGGGTTCAAGAGATCGTATGATCACCCATCTGCAAGAAGTGAATATTGCCTCGGGAGTCCACTATTATCCATGCCACTTACATCCATGCTACATTCATTTGCCAGCCATAGTACCCATTTCCTCGGAAATCTGGAAGAGAATCCTCACCCTGCCTATACATCCGAATGTAACAGATCAAGATCTAGAGCGAATCATAGACCGAGTAAGAGCTTTTACGCCATGAAGAAGCTCATGATATTGGGTGCGGGTATCTCTCAGCTGCCTTTAATTCAAACTGCAAAACAGATGGGATTGTATGTGATAGTCCTTAGTAATCCAGGGAATTATCCGGGGTTTGACTATGCTGACCAGATTTATTATGAGGATACAACTAACTTAGAGAGGGTATTAGAAATTAGTCGAGAAGAACAAATTGACGGAATCTGTACCACAGGTACAGATGTAGCTGTAAAGGCTATCGGTAAGGTTGTGGATGCGCTTAGCTTACAAGGTGTGTGCTATGAATCTGCGCTACTGTCCTCGAACAAATGGGCTATGAAACAGGCGTTTATGCAGCACAATGTGAGAACAGCCAAATTTATAAAGGTACGAAGTATTGGGGAAGCCTATGACGCTATTGACTTATTGTCCCTGCCTCTTATTTTCAAAGCTGTTGACGGTGGGGCAAGTAAGGGAATTATTAAGGTAGAGCAGGCGTCTCAGGTAGAGAATGCCTATAATGTGGTGATGAAAGCGACTAGGCAGGATTTTTTTATTGTTGAACAATTCATCGAGGGAATAGAGTTTGGTGCTCAAGCTTTTATCCATAATCATATCATTCAATTTATTATGCCACATGGTGACCTGATGTTCTATGGAGATGCAGGGGTTCCTATAGGTCATCATGTACCATTCGAGTTGCCAGAAGATGTAGTTAGTGATATTCACACTCAACTAGAGAGAAGCGTTCAGGCATTAGGGCTGAACAATTGTGCAGTTAATGCTGATTTTATCCAGAAGGATGGTGAGGTATATGTTCTCGAAATTGGCGGTAGAGCGGGTGCAACCTGCTTGCCTGAGCTTGTATCCACATTCTATAGCTTTAATTATTATGAGCAGATGATTAGGGTTGCTCTAGGGGTAAAACCTGACTTTCACTTGCTTACCTCACAGCCCTGTGCATGTGAATTGCTTATTTCTGAGGAAGCTGGTGAAATTGTGAGTATCGCGAATACCAATGCTCCAGACTCGAATATCATCCATATTTCCTTGGATTATCCAATAGGTGCAAGAGTGCCTAAATTTAAGGTTGGTACAGATCGAATTGGTCAAATTATTGTCAAAGGGGATAGTTTGGAGAATACGATGGAGCTACTAGAAGAAGTTAAGAAAAGAATAACAATTGAGCTATTGGAATAGCACGCATCAATCACGCGTCCTAGCCCAGCTTCATATGATATGGGAAGTATTCATGTATTCCTGAGGGAGGAGCTACTGATGGAGCAGCAGATCACCACTAACATTGAATTTATGATGAAGTCTCACCACGAGCTGGCTCGTATATTAGAAGCAGAGAGGTACGTGGCCACGCAGACAAGTCACGTAGTACGAGCTATACCTGACCAACCAGAATCGTTTGGTAAGGGTGATAAAGCCATAGCTCTATCTTTGGAGGTAACGCAGAGTATTGCCGTATACCTAAGTAGTCTTGGTGATTTGGAGGAAGCGATGGCAGATAATCTTGAGCTGGTTATCGCTGAACTACACATCGGAGAGATGGCAGAATAAATAATGTGGTCTAGATAGGAGATTTCATCATGAATAGGAATGAAGCTTACGTTCATATCGTCGAAGCCATGACGAGCGTACAAGGCCACATCGCTTTTATTCTGGAAGCGCAAGCGATTGAGGCTGAGAAAAGCAGGAATTGGCTCTGTGAATATGTATGTGACGGTGCATTCTCTGATCACAAGGTACAGCTGAAGCAAGCGATGAAGGTTCATGGACAGCTCATTGAAGTGATAGATGGCATTGTCAAGATGGAGAATGGTATATCCCGCAACTTGAAAATTCTGTTAAACAAGAACGAAGATACAGCTTCCGACGAGCCCTCTTCATCACTGTTTAGTAATATGATGAATGCGGATGAGGATGATGCATGAACCATTCAGAAGAATATAAACTAGCTAAGCTTCAGATGTTACAAGCTTTAGCAAGGAGTCAAACTGCCCTGGCAAGTATCCTAGAACAAACGGCTATTGTATCCAGCCAGTACCAAGTGCCTGTCAGATTAATTCAAGAGCAACTTCGTTCACTTGCTAACTACCAGAGTACGATGATAGCTCAATTATCAGGCATTCATGTGAAGCGGGTTATCCATAAGATGCCGGCTCACGGGCCTTGGTTGAACTCGAAGATAACAAGTATGTTTGCTGACAATTAAACTTTAGGAGTGGTGTATTCCTCTCCTTTCTTCAATTTGTCTTAAATGGGTACACAGAATGCTAGCAAAATATCTTTATTAACGTAATAAATGGAAGTATAATTAGATTAAAATGATTAGAAAGATTGGTCAATATTATGAATACGACAAATTATGGTCGCAGGTACGAGGATTATCCGGATGTGAATGGCAGAATAAATTTAAGCAGGGAACAGCATCAGTCTTTGGTAGAACTATCTCCTGAGCCCATTGTTATTTACTGTGAGAACCGAGTTGTTTATATTAATCCGGCTGGAGTAGATATGATTGGTGCAGAGAGGAAAGATGAGATTGTCGGTCGCGACATTATTGACTTTCTTCATCCTGAGCATGTTGAGAGCGTGCGGGCATATATTAAACATTTTCTGAACCGAGGTAAAAGCTCACTATTATCTGAAAGGAAATTGATTCGACTCGACGGAATTACAATTATTGTTGAGGTTCGGGCGATACCTTTAATATATAAGAACAAGCCAGCGATACAATTCTTATGTAGGAACATAACAGAACAAAGAAAGATGGAACAAACATTAATAGATAGTGAAGATAGATATCGTCGAATGATTCAAATTTCACCTCAAGCCACGATTATTCATGCTGATGGCTTTATTACTTATGTGAATGATGCGACATTAAAGATCCTGCAAGCTCAACATGCGAGTCAAATTATAGGTAAATCTATCTTCGATTTTATACATATTGACTACCATGATATTGCGAGACAACGTATTATTGTAGTCCAAGCGAGTAAGGAGCCTACCGACTTCTTTGTATATAAGATATTTGGGTTAGATGGTAACATCTTCGAAGTCGAAATTTCTAGCATAGAATTAAAAAATGTGAACGGCATTTCATATGTTCAGAGTGTAGTCAGGGACGTTACTGAGAAACGTCGAGAAGAACAGCTATTACGTGATAGTGCTAAGACTTATGAGAGATTGATCGAATTTCTACCTGAGCCTATCATTGTAACGGATCAAGGAATTATTATTTATTTGAATGTATCTGCCGAGAAGCTAGCGAGATCTGTTATTCGCAAAGAATTAGTTGGTAGGAATGTGTTTGATTTTATTCATCCTGACAATTGTGAACGTGCCAAGGAAATAATGGAAGGGGTGATGCAAACGGACGCCCCCTCTCCTTTTTTTGAGAAGAAAATAAGTTGTTGTGATGGTGAATATATAGATGTGCAAATTTCATGTATTCGCCTTAACAATTTCATGGGAAAAACAGTTGTTCTAAGTGTGCTTAGGGACTTAACCGAGCAGAAGTATTCTCAGGAAATTCTAGTTAAATCGGAGAAACTCTCTGTCATAGGACAATTGGCCGCAGGTGTTGCGCATGAAATCAGAAATCCGTTAACGGTATTAAAGGGGTTTACACAGCTGCTTCAGAAGGAATTGGGTAATGATCATTCATATTTATCTACTATGTTAAGTGAACTCGATCGAATAAACGAGATAGTAACCGAGTTTATGACGCTTGCTAAGCCACAATTTGTATTATTCCATAGCAAATATATCTGTGACATTCTGAATAGTGTAATCTCCATACTAGAGACGCAGGCGATATTAATGAACGTTAATATCAGATTTTCACATGCAGATCAAATACCTCATATTCATTGTGACGAGAATCAACTGAAGCAGGTTTTTATTAATATAATCAAAAATTCTATAGAAGCTATGCCTCAAGGTGGGGATATTCATATTTATTCTGAATTAACTAAGGAACATCAACTTCTCATTCGTATTCAGGACCAGGGCCCTGGTATTCCACAGGAGTTCATTAAGAGAGTAGGCGAACCCTTCTATACTACTAAGGAGAATGGAACTGGATTGGGACTGATGATTTGTCAGCGAATCATTGAGGCACATCGTGGAACACTTAAGATTATGAGTTGCCAAAACCAGGGGACAACCATTGATATTCTACTTCCTGTGGAATCTGAGTAACACGAATAAGGAATTCAAGACCGCGGGATATTCCGTGGTTTTTTTAATCTAACTACCTATTTTGTACGCAACACACTTCGACAGTATTCTTAGCGGTACTCCTATATGATGGGATCACATGTTTATTGTGAAGGAGGACAAACCCTTTGGCCCACATAGAGAATAGTGATAATGAGATAAAACCAACCCCATCTGCCAAACCTAAGCTGACCATGAAATTTCTCCACGTTCTTATTCTGGAAATCCAGCAGGAGAACGACGAATTATTACAGCGAATTAATGAGTTGGAACAACAAATTGGTGAGATTTATCAATCTCGCGATGAAGTAGCTACAACTAGTGATCAAGAGAATCGAATGAACGAGAATCAAGAAAATGAGGATCTTATGATAGATATTCAGAGCCGAGGAATTCAACTCAGTCGGTCTGAACGTCATGCTGCTCCTAGAAAAAAAACATTCTGGTTCTAATAAACTAAGGATGCGCTAGGAAATTACCTACACTTTTGTTGGCAAAATATCAATGGTTTAGTGATTTTTGACGGCAATTTAGTGTAGGTTATTTCCTAGCGCATCCGAAGGAAGGATACGAACTCGCTCAGTCCAAAAAACGTAGATAAGTTCATATATTCTTAGACTGCCGTCCTTTATACTCGTTGTATCATTAGATGGATTCATGATGAAACATTGATGAAGGGGAAAACTGAGGATGAGCAAGCAAGAAGGAGATTTGAATTGGTTTTTGGAGTCCAGATTCGGCCTGTTTATTCATTGGGGATTGTATGCAATTCCGGCGCGCGGGGAATGGGTCAGAAGCCATGAGAAGATATCGGTGCAGGCGTACCAGCCTTACTTTGACCAATTTAACCCGGTCGACTATGACCCCCGCGCATGGGCGAAGTTGGCGAGGGCAGCCGGGCAACGTTACGTCGTGATGACGGCCAAGCATCATGACGGCTTTTGTTTATTCGACAGCAAGCTGACATCGTACAAATCCAAGAACACTCCCGCGGGTCGGGACTTGATCAGCGAATATATCGAAGCTTTCCGCGCTGAAGGACTTCGTGTCGGTTTGTATTATTCCTTGCTCGACTGGCATCACCCTGATTACCCGGCTTATGGTGATCGGATCCACCCAATGAGAGACAATGAAGAGTTCAAAAACAAAGACTATGACTTTAATGAATATGTAAAGTATTTGCATGGACAGGTAGAAGAGCTTTTAACAAATTACGGAAAGATCGACCTGGTATGGTTTGACTTTTCGTACGGCGATTTGAAGGGGGAAAAGTGGGAAGCGTCGAAGCTTGTTCGCATGATGCGTACACTACAGCCGGGTATTGTGATCAATAACAGACTGGGTGGAAATCTCAAATCGACCACGCCGGAGGTGTATACGGGTGACTTCATAACACCTGAACAGATTCTGCCTCCAGAAGGCTGCTTGAATGAGGCCGGCGAGCCGATTCCATGGGAAGCATGTATCACACTTAACGATCATTGGGGATATTGCGCCACCGATACAAATTACAAATCTGCCATGACCGTCATTCGCGGAATAGTAGAGTGTGTCAGTAAGAATGGAAACCTGCTGTTAAACATCGGTCCCAATAGCAGGGGAGCAGTTCCGTCGGAGTCTGAACAAATTTTGGAAGAAGCAGGGAAATGGATGGATAGAAACGGAGAAAGTATATACGGCTGCGGCGCGGCCCCCCTACCAAAACCGGAATGGGGACGTTATACACAAAAAGGCAATAAACTCTACGCTCATATCTTTGAACGCGGCATGGGGCCGATCAATCTGAAGGGGTTGAAAGGGAAAATCAAACAAGCCCGCCTGCTTGCTGACGGTTCCGAGGTCAATGTGGAAACGCCTTGGATGGCCCACGAATATAAAGAGGATGCTTTCATCGTGTTCAAGAGCGCTGAGCTTCCCGATAGCTTGGATACGGTCGTTGAGTTGGAATTAGTGGAATAATTGCCGAGGGAGATGTACCCGTTGACGATTATCAAAGATGAAGAATTAATTAAATTTTTTAATGCCAAGCGTAATGAATTGATGTGGAAAGACGGTCTTATCGTGATACAAGAACCCGCGCACCTCAGCCGTGAGTTGGCACATACTACGGGCTGCCGCCCCGGACGAGAATCCGCGGAATATTATGCCGCAGGTATCGCATTGGGGGAAGTTAACAGTCAAGAAGGAATGGTGATTCTCCGTGAATTGAGAAAAATGCAGGTAACCGATCCTGAAGATAGCCGATACGGTGCTTTTTACTGGTACATGGAAGATACTCGGAGCATCAATGCGAATGCGGCTTTTTTTATCCTAATGGCGCTGGTCGGGCTGCGACTTACCCGTCCGAATCGTATACCTGCCGAACATATTCCATTTCAGAATGAAATGATGGCATCTGCACTCCATTGGTTCACCAAAGAATGCAGTCATCCGATCTTGTATTATACCAATAAGATTCTTAGCGACGGCGCGCTATTATTGGCGATCGCCTCGCTAACTGATTCCGAAGAACATTATCGTTTAGCGCTGAATTTCTTTGCCCGATGGGAAGATTACACAGAAAGAAGAGGATGGGGATGGGGGGAGAATTGCAGCGTTACCTATATTAGAGTAATATTGGACGCCCTGCAGACTGCCTGCATCGTATTGGAACAAGTCAGCGAACAGAGCGGACTGCATGATCGGTTGAGAAGAAGGTTTCATCAATTACTTGATTATGTTCGCTTTCACGGCAGACATGAGTTTGTCCCTACTATTCGAAGCTATAATTTTGCCGGAAATTCCAAAAACGGTTATTTGATCTGGTTGCTGGCGGGCATTCCTCCTCACCAAGGTGAAGAATCGGGTTCATTAAATCTGATTAGAGAAATAAATACCCTTCTTCTATTTGAGAATGAATTAATCGGCGAGCATATCGTATCCCCGGTTCCGCGCACCCGATCGGAGTCGATTTTCGACGGCAGCCAAGCCTATACCTGGATCGGCAAGCATGGCAGAATGGGCAGCATCAACCGTTTTCCGGTAATGCCGGGCTGCTACCAACAGGATTCATGGGGACTCGGATGGCAATCGTTTCCTGTCAGCTTTTGTGCTGAGAATGAAAGGGTTGCGTATTTGCGCTGGTTTGTTAAAGGGCACGGCCTAGTAAGAACACATCCGGCTGTATCCCAGCCTGATGGTTACTTGAATACCGCATTATTCCAAGGCACATGCCATCCGAATGTTCAGGCCGATGCGGCACAAGAAGAAAATTTCCTTCTGGTCGTCAGAAGCCTCGCCAACGTGCATCATTCAGTTGAAGAGATTGCAGATGAATGGCTTCTGCACCGATTCGAAGGTAAATTGGAGCTTCTCGACATTGATATGCAAGGAACAATTAGACAATGGGTTGTATTGCAATACGGAGCATCGTCTGTGGCCATTACAGCTCTTGACGGCATTGCGGCAGATTATAATAAGAGAGCAGGTATTTCTGTTGCCATAAGTCAAGAACAAGAGCAACTCCGCATCCGGCAAGTGCTCTATGCGGGAGAAGAACGAATGGTTAGCCGTCCCAGGTTGGAGACCGGTTGGGGAGTTGTATTCATCGATGAACCGATAGACCGGGTGGCGCTGGTCAGCTTGTTATCAGGCATCCAACTAAACGATGAATATGTATTTGATGTGGAGATTCCAAGAGAGGAACATATTAAGAAACGCGAAATTTCACTATGTATCGAAGGAAACAAGAAGGTCAGCTTAACAGTGGATCCTTTGAAACACGAATTCGCGTAATGGGAGGGGATTAAATGGGACGAGCGATTGAAATGAATGAGGTTAGCAGGGTAATCGGGAAACTCATTTATCAAATGAAACATATGGAAAGCTCTATCGAGGAAACGGCGCCGATCGGCATTATTTCCATGAAAAATTGGGAATGGCCGCAGGGCGTGGGATTGTTCGCGTTATATCTATATTATAAACAAACGAATGATCCGGAAATTTTGCAATATCTCGTGGATTGGTTCGACAGCAGGATCGAGGAGGGTTTGCCGCCCAAAAACGTCAATACGATGTGTCCCATGCTGACATTGTCATATTTGTATGAAGAGACCGGGAATGAAAAGTATTTGCAGCGATGCAAGGAATGGGCGGAATATGTGATGAATGCAATGCCGCGAACCGATGAATCCGGCATTCAGCATGTCGTGTCGGGCTGGCTGAACGAAGGGGAACTATGGGACGATACCTTATACATGACAGTTCTCTTTATTGCCAGAATGGGTAAGCTTCTCAAAGAGGACAGGTATATGCAGGAAAGTATACGGCAATTTCTGGTCCATCTGAAATATTTGACAGATCTCAAAACCGGACTTTTCTTCCATGGATGGACTTTTGAGGGACATCATCACTTTGCCAAAGCGCTGTGGGCGCGGGGGAATTCATGGTATACAGCGGGTTTGGTCGACTATCTGGACATGGTTAGCCTGCCGGAGGGAGTAAAGATGTTTCTGATTTCAGCTTTGGAACGCCAAGTACGCAAGCTTGCCGAGCTGCAAAGCGAGGAAGGGTTGTGGCACACGCTATTGGATGATCCGAGCTCTTATTTGGAGACATCGGCCTCTACGGCTTTTTCGTACGGTATCCTAAAAGCGGTCAGAAAAGGATATATCGATAATAAATATAAGGAAGTCGGATTGAAGGGTTTTCACGCTGTTATTGGGAAGATCGACAACCACGGAATTGTGCAAGGGGTTTCCTATGGCACCGGCGTGGGTCGCACGCTAGAAGCCTACAAAGATATCGTGCAATGTCCGATGCCCTACGGCCAATCGATGGCTTTATTGATGCTGGTGGAAGGTATGATGGACCGAGATTTTAATCCAATACACAAAGAGAGGTAATGTTATGCGCATGTTTAGATCACCCAATAACCCGATTATTAAACCGGAGGATGTAAAACCATCGAGGCCTGATTTCAGAGTGGTATGCGTCTTTAACACAGGAGTAACAAGATTCAATAACGAAGTTCTTCTGCTTATGCGTGTAGCCGAGATTCCTCATAATGATAATCCGGATGTTGAGCTTGTGCCGGTATTCGATTATGAGAAAGAAACGCTTGTTATAAAGAAGTTTGACAGGAAAGACAAGGATATTGACTTCTCGGATTCTAGGTTTGTAAGAACTCCATCTGAGCAGTATCTAACATCTATTTCTCACTTCAGAATAGCCAAAAGCAAAGACGGGATTCACTTCGAAATCGATGAAAAGCCTGCTATGTTTCCTGCGAATATCTTTGAAATTTTTGGAATAGAAGACCCCAGAATAACCTATATAGATGGAAAGTATTACATTAACTATAGTGCCATATCTAACATAACAGGGGTAACTACCTGCTTGGCATCCACAACCGATTTCCAAACTTTCTCCAGACATGGATGTATTTTTACGCCTGACAACAAGGATATAGCTATTTTCCCGGAGGAGATTAACGGCAAGTATTATGCTTTCAACCGCCCTGCATCAGCAGAATACAAAACCAGAGATATGTGGATTTCAGAATCCCCGGATCTCATCTCTTGGGGAAATCACAGGCATCTCATGGGTGTCAGGAAAGGGCATTGGGATAATGGGCGCATCGGCTGCAGTGCGGTACCGTTTAAAACAGATGAAGGATGGCTGGAAATATATCACGGGTCTTCTGTGGATAACCGATATTGCCTCGGAGCAGTATTGCTTGATTTGGATAAACCATGGAAGGTGATCGCCAGAGGTGAGAAACCCCTTCTGGAGCCTGAAACGGAATATGAATTAAACGGATTCTTTGGAAATGTCATATTCAATTGCGGAGTTTTGTTAGAGGAAGATATGGTCAAAATATATTACGGTGCAGCAGATACGTATATTGGATATGCAGAAACGCCCCTGCGCGATATCTTGAATACCTTGAAGTAAAGTGAAATAGACCAATGATTGGATGAAAAACACCATTACTTAAAACAGTATTTCCTAGTAATATAAAATGACGGCGATTTATGGTATCAACTGAAAGGAACGATGAAACAATGTATAATTAGATTAAGTATCTTGAAGGAACCATGTGACATCTATCTACAGACCGAAGCGTGGGAGGCAGACTATGTTTAATGTCATGATCGTCGAGGATGAAATGCTGGTGCGCTTGGGTTTCAAAAATTCCATTCCGTGGGAGAAGTACGATATGACGATTTGCGCCGATGCAGCTAACGGCCATGAAGCGTGGGATTATTATCACAATATCGCGAGACCGGATGTCATCATTACGGATTTAAGAATGCCGGAAATGAACGGAATGGAACTGATCAAGAGAATCAGGGAAAACGACACGCAGACCCGTATCGTTATCCTATCCTGTTTAGAGGATTTTGACTTGGTTCGCCAAGCGATGCAGTTGAATGTTTCGAATTATATTCTCAAGCTAACAATGACGGAGAAAGAAATCGATAAGGTACTACTGGGGGTTCGCGAGGAATTGGGACAGCAACAATCGCTTGAGACATCCAAAGGTCTTATTCGCAATCCACATTCGATGAAAGAGAACATCATCAAGAATTTCTTGTTTTACAACCTCTACACCGAGGAAGAGTTTATCCACCACATCGCAAATTTGAAGCTGCGGCTGAATCCTGTGCGCCTAATCGTCGGCATGATGGAAATCGATCATTTTAAAAAGGTTCAGGCAAAGTTCAAGGATGAAAAAGGAGAACTTGTACGTGCGACTATCTTGAACGTGTTGAATGAACTTTTGGCTGGTTCGCAGCGGGGAGAAGTCGTGGGTGATGATGAAAAGCGTTATTTGTTTATCTTCAGCTTTCGCGACAAGGTAAGCGAATCTCAGATTCTCGAAGAATTACACCATATATTGACGCATATCCAGAAGCTGCTTGATCGATTTTTCAACATTTCGGCAACGTTTGGCATCAGCGGCATGCGCAACGAGTATAGTTCATTACGCTCATTGTACCAGGAAAGTGTGAATGCGATCGATCATAAGTATTTTTACGGAAATGGGCGTTTCATTTTCAATAAGGAGACGAAACCGGACAAGTTGGACGATATCGTGAAACAGAAGCTTCTTAAGCTGAGTGACAAGTGGGCGGTTCTGGAAAAAAACGACCAGATGGAAATGGAAACGATTGTACAGGCATTTTATTCTGATGGGCGATTTCATAGAGAACAGGACATTCGAAAATTGTTTCTCCGCTTTCCGCATACGTCAAGCTTATCCGTGTATTTGGATGAAATGGAGGTAACGAAGCTGGATTCGTCCTATGGGGAAGAAATGCAAAAATGTGATACCTTGGACGAATCGATCGATATGTTCGGACAATGTTTGGATGAACTGGTGTCCATACGCAGCAAGAAAGTACAATTAAGCAAAGAAGTAGCACTGGTCGTTCAATATATCAAGAATCGTTTCGATTCGGATATCTCGTTGCAGCAAATCGCTGAGGAGCTGGAATTGACACCGAACTATGTAAGTGCATTATTCAAGAAGGAATTGGACGTGAGCTTTTCGGAATATTTGAATCGGGTTCGAATGGAAAAAGCTAAAGAACTTCTGCTAAAAACGAACCTCAAATCGTATGAAATCGCCGATCAAGTCGGGTTTTCAGATGATAGTTACTTCAGCCGCGCATTCAAAAAGCATGTGGGCGTACGTCCGAACGGATTCCGTCGTTTGTGGGTCAATGATTGATACTAATCCAAAAAACGTAGAAAATCCCCGCCTTTTCAACATGAAATATTCTCGGCTACAGTAATCTTATTCTTTCCTGTTTTCTTCGAAGTATAGTATAGAGAGCCTGGTCCGCATCTTTGATAGGCTCTCTTTGCCGCGGTCCCGAACATGAATAAAACCACTGTAATGTTGATGTAGTCCGTAAATCGTTTGAAGAAGTAAATGCCCGTTTCACAGACTAACATTATTATGAGGTTGTAACTTGTAGCGAACAATGACGAATCCAGTTTTCGTTATTAGTCCAAAAAATGTAGAAAAGTTCATAGTTGTCTATATATATCGGTGATATGCTCAAATTAAATGAATGATTATGCTTTTTTGAAAGCGTTTTCAGTTAAAGGGGAGTCTCGGATTTGAGACCGTTTATTTTTGAAATAGCTTGGTAACGACCAAAAAGTAATCTATACGGAGGTGAAAGAGATGAAAAAAGGTATCTATTGACAACATTCAGATTGTGGCGGATACGAACACCGACACGTTCGACCTGTTTATAAACGGAACACAGGTGTTGAATGATACAGCGTTCAAATCTGCAGTGTCTGATTTAGCCGAGATTTATTTCTACCCGTATACTTGGAAGACCGGGACGGTTTATTACGATAACGTAAAGATCAAATAAGACTAAATTCCGAAAGTTTCGATAGTCATGGATCAGTAACAATGCAGGGGGAAATTCATTCCATGAATTTCCCCTGCATTGTATACGATGATATTGACAAGAACAGAAATGTAATCGTTTGGACGTATAAAGGCGTAATATATTCTTTATGGCAGGGATGGTGATGATAGTTTGTCTAGAAATAAGTTTGAACTTGATTGGATAACTCGGAAAATATCAAAGATGAGCTTGCGGGAGAAGATTGGACAGACCGTTGTTCAACATGTGGAGCATGCGTTTGGAGTAGGCTTGGCTAACAAGATTACGTCGGAAATGATAGGGAATTATCTTGCTGACCAGCCAGTCGGCGGATTATTTATTGGTGGGGAGGTGATTAGGCATGCTTACGGAGCCTATGAAATGTATAGCGAATTAATAAATAACTTTCAAGAAAAAAGCCCAATTCCGCTCTTGATTTCCGGTGATATGGAGAGCGGTGCTGGTGGAGCGGTAGCCTCTTTGACGCGGTTTCCTTCCATGTTGGCGTTGGGAGCCGCCGACAATAAAGAGCATGCTTATAATATCGGAAAGCACACGGCGCTTGAAGGGAGAATGGCCGGTTTTAACTGGAATTTCGCCCCTGTCGTTGATCTTGCGCTGAATTGGTTAAACCCAATAGTCGGAGTAAGAGCTTTGGGGGATAATCCATTCAAAGTGGCCGAATTAGCTGCATTGATTATCAAGGGGATGCAGGAGCATGGGATGGCTGCTTGCGCCAAGCATTTTCCTGGAGATGGCGTAGATTTGCTGGACCAGCATATTTGCACATCCGTCAATTCACTCAACGAAGAAGAGTGGCGGGAGCAGTTTGGGGCGGTCTACAAGACGGTTATTGAAGCAGGTGTTTACAGCATTATGAACGGTCACATCGCCCTCCCATGGATCGAGCCCTACGATAAATCGAAGAATAGGCACCGCCCCGCAACGGTTTCGAAAAAGATCTTGCTGGACTTGCTTAGAAATGAGCTCAATTTTAAGGGGCTTATTGTTTCTGATGCACTTAATATGGGTGGTTCAATGAAAAAGCCTGAGATTCCACATCAAGACGATGCCCAGATAAAGGAAAACTTCAATGTTGCCAAGCAAATCAGTGCTGAGATTGCAGGAAATAGCATTACCGTTGCCCGCAATCGCAAAGGAATTCTTCCATTGGATCCTCATTCGACGAATAAAATGTTGGTTGCCAAGATTGGCGCCAAGGCAGCCAGCATAAATGCAGACATGGATGGTGTCATTGGTTTATTAAAAAAGAGAGGAATTGAAGTTACGGTTATGGAGAACTTTGAATCGTGGGATTGTTTGACGACGATTCGTAATATGGAATTGGAGGGCAATCGTTGCAATGATTGCGGTTTTCTCTATCCTTTTGGAAACCGTTATTGGGTATTCAAATAAACTTTGCAAATGATAAACTTGTGGTGAATGAGGCTATAGGTAGAAAGGATGAAGGATATGAAGGGCATTATGCGATTCCGATTGTCCGGTATTTCATTAAAAGCACAGTTGATTTTTTCCTTTTTGGCTGTCACGTTTCTGGTTCTGTCCGTAAGCTCCTATTATATTTACGGGACAACGCTGGAAATTCAGAGAAATCGAACAAAGGAAATGTCCTTCGCACAGTTTCGGCAAATCGAAACCAATATTCAATCACTAATGCGTGAAGTAGACAAGCTATCGAAGACCTTCCTTCTGGACGGATGGAGAAATACGAGCAATGAGCAAACGAGCGATGTGCAAACGTTTTTGCAGGAAGATTTACTGGAGAACGCAGAATTTGTCCCACTTGCAATGGATATTACGAACTTAATTGTTAAATATGTCAGCACTTATGAGTATCTGGATTCTATCTATATTTTTGCTGAGAACGGCATGGTCATTGGCGGATCAATAGCACAAAATCAAAGCACTACCGTACTCGGCAAGGAGTATCCTTTTTACAGTACGCAATTGTATGAAACGGTGAAGGAGAATTATCCAATACCGATATGGATCGGAGGGTTAACCTCGGGTGACTTTATGCGAAACAAGCCTATAGAACCTACATTGGATGTGAAATTAGTTTCGTTGATTCGGGGGATCACTCCTATCGGATTTACTCAAATGAATGCGGAAATGGCTGTCAATGTGAAAGAAAGTTATTTGAATTCTATGTATAGCCGCTTGGCAAGTATACCGAATGGCTCGATCAATATTGTTAACTTAAACGGCCAAGTCATATCGAGTACACTTCAGGACAGTATCGGGGATGCCTATTTATTCAATGATCAAATTCCGACTAACAGCCAATTTGGCAGCTTCACGGCAAATCGGGAGGACGAGTCACAACAAGTGATTTATTATCGCATGAGCGAGTCGGGATGGATTCTAGTCGAAGAAGTGCCGACTGAGCTGTATATGGACAATATTTCAGATATACAACGTTTTATCTTCGGTATTTTTGTAGTGTCCATCGTGATGATCATCGCCTTTTCAACCTTGTGGACGAACCGGATCATGAAATCTTTTCAGCAGCTGATCAAAGGAATGAGGCATATCGGACGGGGTAACATAGGAATGATGCTGCCGAAAGCTTCAAACCAAGAAATGAGCCTGCTGATTGAACAATTCAACAGCATGTCGAACGGAATATTGGAGCTGATCACGAAGAACGAGGAAGCTGAGAAAGAAAAAAGACAGCTTGAAATAGAGGCTTTGCAATCACAAATTAATCCGCACTTTTTATTCAATACCTTAAACACAGTGAAGTGGATGGCTGCGGTGGCGGATGCCCCGAATATCATGGAATGTATGACGAATCTTGGGAATATGCTTCGTCCGATTTATTATCATCCTTCCTTGCTTTGGTCTATTGAAGAGGAAATCGATTTTGTGAAAAATTACGTCAATATTATGAACTATCGATTCGGTGAGGAAATCTCCTTTCATTTTGATGTGTCGGAAGCCTGCATAGACTGTCAAACGTTGCGGTTTATCATACAGCCTTTAGTAGAGAATGCACTCATTTATGGCAAGCTGAAAAAGGGAATCGTTCGGGTATCCGTTCTCGAATCAGAAGGTGATATTATACTGACAGTCGAGGATACAAAGGGCGGAATGTCTCAGGAGAAAATGGAGGAGATCCGCTGTATGCTTCGTTTACAAACGACTGATCCCCATACGATAAAGGGGATTGGACTTTACAACGTGAACAAAAGAATCCTCTTGAATTTTGGGGATCAGTACGGCATCTCGCTCAGAAGCGAGGAAGGCATTGGTACACAGGTGTCCATACGAATACCGAAAATAATTGGTTCAGTCCAAAAAACGTAGATTAGTTCATATTTTCCTAATGTACCGTTCGTTATACTAAAAAAAAGAGAGAGGATGGTGAGAGATGAGCACGGTAGGAACAGCATTTACTCCAATTCGCCGCAAAAGCAAGATTCTTACTAAAAGTCGAATTTCATTATTCTTGATAGCCTTGCCGTTATTCTTGTTAGTATTAGCATTCCAATACGTCCCTATATTTGGTTGGTTGTACGCCTTTTCCGATTATCGTCCAGGCATCCCTTTATCCCAAACTGCATTTGTAGGGCTGAAGTATTTTCGTTGGATGATAGAAGATAAAGATGTAATCCTTAATGCATTAGTCAATACATTGGCGATGAGCTTTCTTGCGATTTTGGTTTCACCCCTTTCCGTTATCTTTGCAATTTTATTAAATGAAATTTACAGCAAAAGCTTCAAAAAAATTGTGCAAACCCTGACAACGCTTCCTTATTTCGTCAGTATGATTATTACCTATTCCCTGGCGACTCTCATTTTCTCTTCCAGCGGACTCCTGAACGAAATTTTGTCGAATCTCCGTTGGATTGATCAACCGACCAATGTGCTTGGCAATGCGGCTGCTACCTGGTGGTTTCAGACAGCGGTCGGCGTATGGAAAAGCTTCGGCTTTGGAGCCATTATTTATTTGGCAGCAATAGCTGGGATCGATCAGGAAATGTACGATGCGGCGAGAGTCGATGGAGCCGGAAGGTTCCAGCGTATGCTTCATATTACGGTTCCGGGAATTATGCCGACATTCTTCGTCTTGTTATTGCTCAATATTGCCGGCGTTCTTAACCACGGCTTTGATCAGCATTTTGTATTCTACAACGCCTTAGTTGCCGACAATATTGAAACGATAGACTACTACACGTACAGAATCGGTATCGAGACGCAGAACATTCCATACGGCACGGCAATCGGTTTAGCGAAAACGTTTGTGAGCATCGCCCTGTTGTTCTCCATGAACGCTTTATCCAAACTGGTAAGAGGTCAAGCTGTATTCTAAGCGAAGAGAGGAGTGAAGATCTATGCAAAAGGAAGGTTCAATAGCTTTTGACGTTATTAATTATGCGTTGATGATCATTCTTATCTTCGTGTGTGTTTATCCCTTTTATTATATTCTAGTATATTCGATTAGCGAGCCGAAGGAGGCATTAAAAGGGATTGTATTTCTTCCGAGGGAACCGACGTTGATCAATTATATTCAAATATTCAAGCTGGATAATATATCGAACGCTTTCTTCATCTCCACAGGCAGAACGGTAATCGGGACAATGATGACCATATTCGGCAGTTCGCTGTTTGCCTACCTGATGACCAAAGATGAGCTGTACTTTCGGAAGCTCATGTATCGCTTATCCGTTATCTCAATGTATTTTAGCGCAGGGCTTATCCCTTGGTATCTCACGATGAAATTCTTTGGACTCAAGAACACTTTTTTGCTGTATGTTGTGCCCTCTATGGTTGTCGTCTTTTATGTTGTTCTGATCAAAACGTTTATCGAACAGCTTCCGAAAGCGTTGGAGGAGTCGGCAATGATGGACGGCGCTGGATACTTCAAGATTTTCACCAAGGTGATTTTTCCGCTATCGTTCCCTATTATAGCGACCGTTGCCGTCTTTTCAGCAGTCGCACAATGGAATACATTCTTCGATAATTTTTTCTTGGCATCCTCTGATCATCTGCAAACGCTTCAACTGATCTTGTATAGCTACCTGACGGAAGCGCAGCAAGTTGTACAGAACAGCAATCTGGATGATTTAAACCGTGGGACGGCTTCCCAAATTTCTCCGGAGTCCGTTCGCGTTACAATTACGATGATTGTAACCGTTCCAGTATTGCTGGTTTATCCATTCCTGCAGCGATATTTTGTCAAAGGTATTATGCTGGGAGCGATCAAAGGTTAACGATTGTATGCGCCTATTCTCATGAGAGGGCGAAACAATAAATGACAAGACAACTAATTTACTAGGAGGGTTCGTATGAAAAGTATTAAAAAATTAAAAGGAGTAATGGTAGCACTATTGATAGTCTCGTTGATTGTAATTACAGCTTGCAGCGGGAATCAAGCCAATAATGAGCCAGCACCAGCACCAGCTCCAGCCAATAATACAGATAAAGAGGTGGAAGCGATTGCGGAGCCAGCGCCAACGCCGAAAGAGCCGATTACGCTGAAGGTGTTAATGAAGGACAACGCAGCAGATTTTGAGAACACAGAGGTTTACAAGGAAATTGTTAAACAAACTGGTGTTACGATGAAGATTGAAAAATTCGATGAGAAAAAGTTCCAGGTAGAGATGGCGGGCGGCGATTTGCCGGACATCATACAGGTGCCGTCGAAATTTATTAAGGAGTTAGTTGAAGGGAATAACATTATTCCGCTCGATGATCTAGTTCAAACCAACGGTCCGGCTATCCTGTCGAAGCATTATGAAAAAAGTGTGGAATACAGCAAGCAGTTCTGGAGCAATAATACAGGGAAACTGTATGTAATTCCGGTGCAAGTCGGTGAAGGTGGATTCGGCTTCGAACAAAAGGTCGGCTTTAATGTCCGCTGGGATTATTACAAAGAACTCGGATATCCAAAGATCAGTAGCACGGATGATATGATTAATGTTCTGGCCGACATGGTCAAGAATCATCCGACTTCGCCGGACGGCAAGAAAGTATACGGTGTCAGCCTATGGAACGATTGGGGAACCTGGGGACTTACCAACACGATCGGTCTCATGACTGGACATAGAAGCAACGGTTTTGATAGCAATACTCAGAAGTTTTACGATATGTATACGGATACGGAGAACAGTGCTATATGGGATACTGCTGATTTCTTGTTCAAAGCGAAGCAGAAGGGTATCCTTGACCCGGATGCATTTATTGACAAATACGGCGATGTCGAGGCAAAAGCCGCGAAAGGCACCCTTCTCTTTGCACCAGCTACATGGCCATTCGAATCTTCAAATGGGGAAGTGCTTAAGCAGGGTCCGGATAAAGGCTTCGTTACTATACCGTTGGATTGGGGCTACACGGATGTCGCCGGTAAAACAGTCGCAGGCTGGGATGGACGTCAATACGCAATTTCCAAGAATGCCAAAGATCCGCAGCGGGCTATGGATTTAATCAACTTCCTGGTGTCAGAAGAAGGATCGAGATTGATCGGAAGCGGTATCCAAGGTGTCCATTGGGATATAGTGGATGGCAAGCCGCAGATGAAGCCGGAAACCATCAAGCTTGCATCCGAAGGCGGTGACCCTTGGAAGCTGACAGGGATCGGCAGAGCTAATCAACAAGGGCTTACTGATTACACAGTATTAAGTGACGGCGGTATCGTGAACCTGTTGAATACGCCGGAAGTTTTCGCAACTAAGCTCAATTCTTTGAATGAGGATTACATTAAGCATTACGGTGTAACTTACCCGGCTGAAGCATATAAGAAATATGTCGATGAAGGCAAAGTTACAACGCTCAGCGATGTTCCTCAGGATCTGTTCAACGCTTTGCCAAAAGCGGATGACGAGATCAAGAATATCGGAGCCAAGATGACCGATCTGATCACTAAAGGAATTCCGAGCATTGTTTTGAGTTCCAAAGACGAGGCGGATTATAAAGTGAGACAGCAAGCCTTAATCGATGAATTGAAAGCTGCCGGTTCGGACAGATACTTCGAGTGGCGGGTTAAGGGTTATGAAGATACAAAAGCCAAATATCCAAATCTGTACTAAGATTACCTACAGGATACTAAAGTAAATCCATCGAGCGTTGAATTGCTAACAATTCAGCGCTCGATCTTTACCTAGCGAAGGAGATGGAGGTTGATCATGGCTGTAAATCCTGTGCGTATGAAACGAAAAGATTGCTTTTGGGGGCTTCATTTTGATTTTCATGCTCAGCTGACCGATTGTGAACTAGGAAAAAATTTAACCCAAAAGATGATCGAAACGATTATCGCTATAGCTCGCCCCGATTATATTCAATGTGATTGCAAAGGACATCCCGGCATAGCAAGCTATCAGACCGAGGTGGGCGTTCCGGCAGGGGGATTTCTCTCTGATCCATTAAAGCTTTGGAGAGAGGTTACCGCAGAGAAGGACGTCCTGCTGCTGGTGCATTATTCGGGCGTTTGGGATTTCGAAATGGTGAAGAGACATCCAGAATGGGCCAGAAAAGATGCTGGAGGAAACCCCAGCGATGAAAGCACGTCCACCTTTGGCCACTATGCTAAGCAACAGATGATTCCTCAGCTTAAGGAGATCTGCGAACGGTATGAAGTGGATGGTGTATGGATAGACGGTGACTGCTGGGGAGTCGAGCATGATTACTCCGAGGCAGTGGTTGCAGCCTTTCGATTAGAACTTGGCTATTCCGGTCCGATGCCGCAGCTTCCCGGGGATCACTATTTCGTTGAATGGTCGGAATTTAACAGGGAAAGCTTTCGAGCTTATGTGAGGACGATAGCTTCCGAGCTGCATCAGCAGCATCCCGATTTTCAAATCGCCAGCAACTGGGCGTTTAGCAGCTTTATGCCAGAGCCTGTCTCAGCCGATGTGGATTTTCTCTCGGGGGATCTTGATCCGCAAGACAGCGTAAATTCGGCTAGGCTGGAAGCGAGGGTATTGGCTGGGCAGAAGCTGCCGTGGGACCTGATGTCCTGGAGCGTAAGCAAGAAATCTGGTCAGCAATTGTGCAGTACCAAATCGGATATACAGATGATGCAAGAAGCAGCGATTGTCATATCATTGGGTGGAGGATTCCAACTTTATATGAAGCAACGCAGGGATGCTTCCGTACCGATGTGGATGATAGATACACTGGCGGATGTGGAGCGGTTCTGCAGGGAAAGACAGCCGTGGTGTCAGAATACGGAACTTATCCCTCAGGTGGGTTTGCTGTTGTCCCGGTACGCACTCTATCAATCGAGTGATCGGGTATTCGGGCCTTGGGGCGACTTGTTGCACGGAATACGCGGAACGCTTCGGGCGCTCCTGGAATCCGGGCATGTTGTGGATATTGTGATGGAGCATACGCTTGAAGAAAACCTGGAGGCCTATCCTTTAATCGTGATTCCGGAATGGGGACAATTGGAAGAAGCATTCAAGGATCGATTGCTTGATTACACGAGAAAAGGCGGTAAATTGCTGCTGGTCGGACCGCATGTGGTAAACGTATTTGCAAACGACCTCGGATTCGGCATACTCGAACAAGCTTCCGCAAAAGTCATGTGGCTGCGGCACGAAGGTAAGATGGCCGGATTGAAGACGACTGTGATGTTCGCCGAAGAAGCGGCAAACTATGAAGAATTCGGCAGATTGTATGATGAGAATGATACGCTGGGAGACTCTCTACCAGCTGCGTCCATTATTCCATATGAAAAAGGAACCGTGGGCTGTGTATGGTTTCAATATGGAGAGCCTTATGTTTCAAAACGCACTTCCGTGCAAAGAGATTTTCTGGGTGATATGGTAAAAAGGCTGATGCCGGACCCGCGAGTAGAGGTGCACGGCTCGCATTCGGTGGATGTCGTCTTTGCGCACAAGGATGAACGATTAATCGTTCATTTAATTAATACGTCTGGTCCACACGCGGATCCGAACGTCTCTGTTTTTGACGAGCTTATGCCGATCGGGCCGCTGCAGGTAGTGATGCGAAACGTGAAGCGCCCAGCCTGTGTCCGCTGTCAGCCGGGAGGAAAGGAAATTCCGTTCGACTATGAGTTCAGTGTGCTGAAGATATCCGGCATAACCGTTGCCATTCACGACATTCTTGTTGTGGAGTTTTAAGAAATAGATGAAAAAAATGAAAATATAAATATGGTTGGGGTGAAACGGTTTGAAAATGACTTATGATGCAAAATCATTTCTACTGGATAATAAGAGAATCTGGATCGTTGCGGGGGAAATACACTATTTTCGGCATCCAAGAAGTGAATGGAGACAAGTACTGCTTCGAGCCAAACGCTGTGGACTGAATACGATCAGCATCTATATTCCCTGGAATTTTCACGAGATGAAGGAAGGCAAGGCGGATTTCGAGGGAGACAAGGACCTTGCCCATTTTATTGATTTGGTCGGTGACATGGGCATGTATGCCATGCTGAGGCCCGGTCCATACATTTGCAGTGAATGGGATGGAGGGGGAATACCTGCCTGGCTGTGTGCAAGGCCTGTCCGGCGATTCAGAGAAGATGACCCGGTCTATATGGCTGCGGTGGAGAATTGGTTCGACCAAGTGATTCCTATTATCAGTGAACGCCAGGTTACCCAGGGAGGCCCGGTCATAACCATCCAGAATGAGAATGAATATCCCGGCGGTTGGGACGCATCGATGCGTCGTTATATTGAGAAGCTGAACGCCATATTCAGAAAGCACGATATCAAGGTACCCATACTTGCTTGCAATGTCCATGGAGCTTCAAAAACGACGATCAGGATTAACTATTCTACGGAGGAAAAGGACCAAATTATAGATTCCGGCATGATTCTGACCTATAACCACCATGTGATCGTTGAGCCTGTATATGAGCTTAAGAGCAAGCAGCCTGACGCCCCGCTCATTACGAGCGAATTCTGGGGCGGGCACCCGGTGTATTGGGGAGTGCAAATCCGTAACTATCCGAACGATCTGGCCCAGGCGCGAGCGGCGTATGAATATGCATCAACAGGTACACAGGTCGTTTATTATATGTTCGAAGGAGGCACTAACTTCGGATTCTGGGGTGGCAACAACATTGCGACTTCCTACGCTGCCAGCTATCCGGTGGGCGAAGGCGGGAAGCTGATGGAGAAATACTATGCTGTCCGTCCGGCCAATTTGTTCGCCAGCCAGTTCGCCGACGATCTGGCAGACAGCGTGGAAGCAAAGGACAAGGCAGGCATTCAATATCCTGAAGGGGTACGCCTGGTTGTTCGTACATGCAGCAAAGGGGCGATGGCTTTCCTATCCACTGCGGATAAACGCAAAGAAATAGCTCTGTCTTTACCTAGCGGAAAACAGTTGACGGTACATATGGGAGAAGTAGCGGCAGCTGTCGTTCCATTGAACCTAGAAGTGTTCGACCAGGTGACGGTGGATTACAGTAATCTGACCCTGCTCGCGAAGAATGAATCCAGGAAGGTATTCATTGTCTTCGGACCGGCCGGAACGGAGGGTGTGATCAGTGTCAATGGAAATGAAATGCTGATCCCTGTTGGCAGGAGAAAAGTTGAATATAGGGAAATAGCAGGGATTCGCATCCTCGTTGCCGATGAAGAAATGGCAAGGCGATGCTGGATCATTGACGATCAAATCGTGTTCGGTCCTGATTTTGCAGGAGAAGAGAACGGCGATGGGTCTCTGGAGATCCAGGTAAGTGACATCACGCCTGAAATTACGTATCTGGACACTATGGGACAGCTTGTAAACAGACATATTCAGTATGAAGCGAAGACTTTTCCTGTACCGGAGTTAGCTTCATGGAAGATGGATCCTTGTGCGCAAGTCATATCTGAGGATTCAGTAGGATGGAGAGCGCTGGAGAAACCATGCTCGCACGAGAAGCTGGGGGTGGAGCTCGGATACTTATGGTACTGCGCTGAATTGGATTGCAAGGAAGACGGCGTAGAGAAATTGTTGTTACCCCATGCGCCGAACCGGGTATCTGTCTTTGTGAATGGACAATTTTGCGGAACGCATGCAGAACGCCGGTCGGTAAGAATGAGAGATGAATATGCACATCCAGCAGACTGGGCGTTTGAAGAGCTTACCGTACAGGTCAAGCGGGGAAGGAACCGATTCGTCTTCTTATCGGATAATCTGGGTCACAACTACGATGTTCCGATTCCGGTAGGCATACAGGGGCCGGTATTCCTTGGTTCGCGCAGGGTGGAAATCGAAAGTTTCCGCGAGACATCTCCTTTGCCAGTAACCAGCAATGCGTTTAACTTCCTATATAATCGTGCATATCGGGAACCTGAACCGTTACCCGCAGTTGAATTCGAGCTATCCCTTGAAGAGGATCAACAAGCGTTCATTATGATTCATGGGGTGCATGCGTGGGTGACTGTGAACGGTGAAGAAGTTCTGCCGATGTCTTATCCGGAATCCCCATGGACGATGTTCGCGGAGATCAAACGATGGATTTCCTGGCAGCTGCCGAAGAATGCTTCCGGCAGGGCAAACACGGTGCGCATACAATATATCGGAGACATGCCGCATGCCGTTAAAGAGCATATGACCGTATACGTTGTGCCGAGCTCAGGCGAATGTACGAACTGGCACTGGCAGCCTTGGGAGGGAAGCAACGATTTCTCAGCTTCGCAAACGGTGAAAGGCAATAAAGCGGAAAAGGAAAGCATAGTCGTATGGCTCCCTATCGGCAGCCGGGTTGCAAGAAAGGGGAGAATACTGACGCCATCTTGGTTTGAAAGCTATTTTCCAATGCCTGAAGGCGAACAGCCAGTGTATCTGAAAATCGGTGAGATGCAGAAAGGGCAGATTTTCTTGAACGGTCGCAATGCAGGGCGATTCTGGCGGGTTGGCGGAACACAGGAACAATATTATTTGCCGAGATCCTGGATGAAAGACAATAATCACTTGGTGATCTTTGAGGAGCTGGGCCTTTATCCGCAGAACACCTCGCTTGCTTTCGGGAACGGAGGAACGGGAGTTTCCCATATGAATTTGCCAAGCTGATGCGGATTGCGGCAAGATGCATGATACGTGCTTGGGGGGATTAGAATGTTCAATATGGATGAAGAATTTAATAAATCGCTGCTGGAATTCCCTGTTTATTGCAGGCATAAAGAAGACCATGTGGTCATGGAACGGCCGCATTCCCACCGCGGTTACGAATTTTACTTCTGCTTGTCCGGAATACGAGGCTATATCGTTAATGACGAAATCCAGCTTGTGACTCCGTTCAGTATGGTCATGGTAAAGCCTTTGGTGTCCCATATGCCGGTATTGCATGCGAATCCCCCTTATCGCCGTATCCTACTCGTTATTGAAGAAACTTTTTTTGAGAATGAACTATTCTCATCAGGCATTGATCACAAAGCGCTTCAGCCCTGGTTTACTTCCGGGGAGGAGAAGCTGTCGATGCTGCAGTTCGATGCCCGGGTCATGTTGAAGCTTCAAGAAATTCTAATGCGCATCGAAAGTGAACTTACGGATAGAACTTTAAATTTTGAAATTGCGGTGAAAGGTTTGCTGCTTGAATTATTCGTGTGCTTCAGTCGGAGCGGAGAAAAGTCGAACGAGACCGTATTCTTGTCTCCGGAATTCAAGATTCGAATGGAACAAATTTTGAATGAACTGACCAAAAACTATGCCATGCCGTTCTCAGCGGAAAGCTTGGCACGTGAAGTCAACATGTCGCGATCCTACATGGACCGGTTGTTCAAGGAGATTACAGGCTGCACGCCTAATCAATATTTGATCGCATACCGTGTGAATCAAGCCAAAATCAAGCTTGTCCAAACGGAAAGCTCGGTATTGGATATTGCTTGTTCGGTAGGCTTTGGGGATTTATCCCACTTCTACGCTACATTCAAACGAATGACCGGCGTGACACCCAATCAGTACCGTACCATGTACTTCCAAGCGTGCTCAAAAATCGGTTTCGGGAAGCATGGGATTTAAACGAAATGGTGAAAAAGTTTGAAATTTATAAAAGCATTCGACTGACCTCGCTTTTTTACCGGCATCTGAAGGGAAGCTTTGGATTCGGAGTCCGCCGTCGGTGGATTGTACCGTATGTTGATCGTAATTCGCTGTGTTTATAATGTCAACACATCTGTGAATCAAGTCCAAAAACTGTAGATAAGTTCATGTTTCTTGACGATAACTTCCTCTATACTCGAATGGAAAATGACATATTATCGATTTTCATTCGAGTGGGGGAATATCGCTGTGGGGAGTAATCATAAGACGAGATTATTAGTGCTGACCGATATCAGCAGTAATCAAACCGGATTCAAAGAGCCCGATGACACGCAGTCGTTGGTCAGATTGTTGCTCTATGCGAATCATTTTGACATGGAAGGTCTGATCGCTACATATACGAAGCACTGGAACGATGCCAGGCCGGAATATATCGTCGAGGTCGTTCAGGCGTACGGCGAGGTGAGAGACCAGCTCGTTCTTCATGACCCGCAATTTCCGACAGAACAACAACTATTGAGCGTCATCAAACGGGGCAATCCGCGGGACGGTTTGGATCATATAGGCGAGGGCAAGGATACGGAAGCATCGGAATGGATCATCACGAGAGCGGACACGAATGATGAACGCCCGCTGTGGATTACCGTATGGGGAGGAACGACGGATTTGGCGCAGGCGCTTTGGAGGGTAAGTCAGACTCGTTCGGAGGACGAGACGGCACGATTCGTTGCGAAGCTTCGTGTATACGCCATTTCGGACCAGTACGGGATCGGTTGCTGGATCAGGGATCAGTTTCCCGATTTGTTCTATCTCGTACCCAAATCTGTATATCGCGGAATGTACAAGGGTGGAGATCACTCTTTAACAACCTGGGATTGGGTGGAAACCCATATCAGGCAAGGGCACGGCCCTCTCGGTGAAGCGTATCCGAACTATGATGGAGGAGATCTTTGGGATAAGGTTCTCGGATTAAAGGAGGGAGATTCACCTTCGTTTATGTACCTGATCCCGAACGGATTGGGCGATCCAGAGCAGCCGGAATTCGGATGCTGGGGCGGACGATTCGTACCGATGGCCAACAACCCGAAGCATTACAAGGATGCTGCCGATTTCACGGAAGACAGTACGGGGAACGGTGAATGGGTTACGGTTTCTCGTTGGCGCCGTGCATATCAAGCTTCTTTTGCTGCTCGGATGGATTGGTGCATGCTGCCCCCTGAACAAGCTAATCGGGAACCGGTTGCCGTTGTTGCCGGCGAAACAGTTCGCCGCGTTTCATCAGGAGAAATCATAGAGCTTGATGCCAGTGGTTCGACGAATCCCTCAGGGGGAGCGTTAGACTTTCACTGGTTTATATATCGGGAAGCCGGCACGTTCCTGGGCGAAGTGCAGATCGAAGGGAACGATTCGCCTCAAGCCCGCGCGATCATACCTGATACGAGCGGCGAGGGAACGGTACACATCGTATTGGAGGTAACAAACCGAGGGAAACCTGCACTGACCTCGTACCGAAGAGTAATCATGGAGATAAGCTAAAGACAACAGTCCACATATTTGTACGGCGGGAGAGTTGCATGATGGGAGACCGGAGAAATGGTAAACAGGATTTATCAGGCAAGTGGAAATTACGCTGGGCGGACGGACAAAGAGGAAGCGCGAAATTGAATCATTTGCAGGAGACGGATGAGCATAAATGGATGGAAGCGAGCGTGCCCGGTGAAATCCATTTGGATCTGATCAAGGCGGGATTGCTGCAGGAACCGACGGAACAGCTAAACGCTTTGTCCGGAAGATGGGTGGAAGAATGCTTGTGGAGCTACCGGACAACCTTCACGGCGGTTGATGATGCGGTCGACGGGGCTTCCTGGTTATATTTTGAAGGGCTTGATTACCATGCGGCAATATATTTAAACGAAGAGCTAATAGGCGAACATGAGAATTTCTATTACCCGTGCCGAATTTGTGTAACAGGCAAGCTTCGCAAGGAAAACCTGCTGGTTGTTGTGATTGACAGCGGTTTATTCGGTGTGGCGGAGAAGTCGATTGCAGGCTATTTCGAGAATTCGGCCGACCATGCCCTTCATAAGCGGATATGGCTGCGCAAACCACAATGCTCATTCGGATGGGATTGGTCGACTCGGTATGTCAATGTCGGCATCTACAAACCGGTATCGCTTGAATGGGCGGATAAAGCGAGGATGGACGAGGTTGTCGTCTTGTCCGATGTCAATGATGAGATGAACCAAGGATTCATCAAAGTGCGCGCGTTTGTGGAAGGCTTGGGTGATATGTCGTGCACAGGAATATTGAAAATTCAAATTTCCGGAGTAGCTGGTACACAATTTTATGATGTCGTCATTCACAAAGGGATGCAGCGGCTGGAGGCGGAATGCCGCATGGATGCTCCTCAATTGTGGTGGCCGGTGGGGCACGGGAATCAGCCGTTATACGATGTCCATGTACAATTGTGGGTTGACGATACCCTGATTGGCGAACGAACAAAGCGCATCGGTTTCCGCAAACTCACCATCAATCAGAATCCGCATCCTTCCGGAGGCCGGTACTTCTACCTTGAGATCAACGGACGTCCTGTATTCGCCAAAGGAGCCAATTTTGTTCCGACCGATATGATTTTCAGCCGTGCAGACCGCTCGCGATATGACGTACTGCTGGACAGAGCGCTGGAGGCGAACTTTAATTTTTTGCGCGTCTGGGGCGGAGGCCTTTACGAAACGGATGATTTCTATGAGCTATGCGACGAGAAAGGAATTATGGTTTGGCAGGATTTCATCTTTGCCTGCGGTGCTTATCCGATTGCAGATGAAGCTTTTATGAGCAATGTGAAGCAGGAAGCGATATATAATGTGCGTCGGCTTGCGCATCACCCGAGTTTGGTCATGTATTGTGGTAATAACGAGAACGAGTGGCATACATTTTATCAGGAAAAGGGGGTTTTCTATCCCGACTATGCCTTGTACCATCACGTTCTTCCGCGCATTGTGCAGGAGGAAGATCCGGGCAGATACTATCAGCCGAGCAGCCCCTATTCGCCGGATCATGAATTCCCTAATGCCGATCATGTCGGCGATCAGCATCCATGGAGCGTTGGCTTCGAGAATACCGATTTTCGCGAATATCGGGAGATGGTTTGCCGCTTTCCGAACGAAGGAGGCATGCTCGGATCAACGAGTCTGCAGGCGACGAATGCCTGCCTGCCGGAAGATCAGCGTCATGTCCAATCCTTCGCCTGGCAGTTTCATGACAACGGGGTGGATTCATGGTTTCCCTTGTCCGCACCGGACAGACAAATCAGGGAATGGATCGGCAAAGATCCGCTGAAGATGTCTATTGAGGAATTCGTCTATTACGGCGGCTTCATACAGGGAGAGGGTTTTAAGGAATACATCGATAATTTCCGCCGCAGGAAGTTCGACTGTGCGTCGGCCGTTTTCTGGATGTATAACGATTGTTGGCCGACCACGCGCAGTTGGACAATCGTCGATTATTACTTGAACCGAACACCTGCCTTTTATCCGGTCAAGCGGGCGTTCCAACCGATTTCAATCGTTGTCGTTCGTGAGGAAAGCAGTGTAAAAGTTTATGGTGTGAACGAAACTCAGCTAACTTATCCAGGAGAACTCGAGTGCGGACTATTTACCCTCTCGGGTGATTATCCACTGCAATACCGAACGAAGGTTGACTTACCCCCCAATACTTCGACCTGCATAGCGGAATTTGACAGTTCGTTATGGGATGAATCGGGTATCCACAACACCGTGGCATTCGCCGAGCTCAACGTTGATTCCAGATTGGCTGCGCGCAACCGCCTGATTATGCCGAGATTTGTTGAGATGAATTGGCCGTCGGTTGAAGTGCATGTAAGAAGAGAAGGAGATCACGCCGTCTTTGCGTGTGATACCTTTGCGATGGGAGTCTGCATCGATCTGGATGGGCGTGAGCCGCTGAAAGATAATTTTTTCGACGTATGGCCGGGAAAGGATTACCGTTTAGAATGGCCAAGACATCAACAATTGCCGAAGGTTTTGTTTGCTTACTCTAACGAGTAAATTCAGAGGAAATCTTTGTTTATGAAGGGAGGTGTGATAGAGGAAAAATCAGCTTAGAGAGTACACGATCCCTCAAGAACGTTCTGGATGGGACAACGGCGGCAGGAAGTCAGTTTTATTATAAGAAGAGGAGGCTATGTAGATGTTCAAAAAAATCTTCGCAATTATGGTAGCGTTTTCAGTTATGTGTACTGCGGTGTATATTCCAACTGCCACAGAAGTAAAAGCAGCAGGATCAGCGTACTATGTAGATGCCATTAACGGCAGCGATGCTTCAGGCGACGGCTCCAGCAACAGCCCGTGGAAAAGCATTAGCAAGGCGGCTGGCGTGGTACAGGCCGGAGATACCGTCAAGATCCGTTCCGGAACTTACCGCGAGACGGTAACTCCGGCGAATTCAGGAACCGCGGGAAACCATATTACATTCGAAGCAGATACGGGGGCGGATGTCACTGTTAGCGGCGCCGATCTTGTGACAAGCGGATGGACTGTGAATTCCGGTAATACTTATCAAACGTCAACAGCACTGGGTATGGGGGATTGGAAAAACCAGGTGTTTGTTGACGGGGTATCGATGAACCTGGCCAGATGGCCAAACTCTGGAACGGAACCGATGAACCAGGTCTTCAATGAAGCGGACAGCGGAACCAATAATTCCAAGATTGTAGACAGTGAATTGACCCAACCGGATGGGTATTGGGATGGGGCGGCAGTAGTTGCTATGGATAAATTTAGATGGGGGATTGCAAGCGCCATCGTCACCAGCTATACGACAGGCCAGCTCAACCTTGGATCCATATCAACGTATGGATTGGGGGTTTCTTCCAACGGATATGGAAGCCCCTACTTTATTCTAGGTAAGCTTGCCGCTCTGGACAGCGGGAATGAATGGTACTATGACAGCGGCTCGACGACATTGTACCTACAAACCCCGGGCAGTGACAATCCCGCGGATCATTCCGTGGAAGTCAAAGCGCGGGATCTTGCTTTCAATCTGGATAGCAAGAACTATATACGCATCAAGGGTGTCAAGCTGTTTGCTTCCACATTGGATACAAGAACGTCGAACTTTATCGAGATTGACGGCATCAATGTCAAGTACCCTTCCCATTATGAGCTCACTCATACCGGTTCGTCGCACAATTGGTTAACATCCGGAATTTTATTGGGAGGGACAGGAAATATTCTGAAGAACAGTACTGTGGCATACTCTCCGGGAAATCTCATCACCTTGAGCGGAGAGAATAACCAGGTCGTCAACAACCTGCTGCATGATGCTGCATACGGACCTTTCTATACGACGGAGACATCGAACGTTGTTATTAGAGGCAATGGTCATCTGATCAGCCACAACACCATGTACAACTCAGGAAGAGCGATCATGTCCGGAGTGCCGCAAAACTCCCGCATTCAATACAATCACGCTTATAATGCGATGCAGCTTCTGGACGACGGAGCTTTCATGTATTTTGGCTACACGGATGGAAACGGGACGGAAATCCATCATAATTATTTCCATGACGCTCCTGCTTTCAGTCCGCCGCATAATATCGTCGGTGGCATTTATTTGGACCACGGTGTATCCAACTTCAAGGTTTATAACAATGTGGTAAGCAATATTCCTTCATTCGGAGTATTTCTTCATCATTATAATGAAGTTGTGCAGGTATACAACAATACGTTTTACAATAAATCTAGATATAGAATGAAGGATGACGGTGGCGCTCTTGACGCATATGGCGTGAGAGTGATTAACAACATTGCATATGACAATTTTAGAGTCGCGCCCGGCTTCGGGGTTTACGACACAAATAATTTCAAATCGGGAGATCCGTTGTTTGCGGATCCGGCAAACGAAGATTTCACACTTCAATCGGGATCTGAAGCAATCGACGCCGGAATGGAGATCAGCGGCATCACGGACGGGTTCTCCGGAAGTGCGCCGGATATAGGGGCATTCGAATCCGAAAAACCGCTTTGGACTGTAGGCCATGATTTCAATAATCATCCTAATCCGAACTTCACCACTGTTGAAACGCGTTATACGCAACAGCTCTTTAATGGATTTTTCGAGCTTGACCGAAACGAGGTAGGCGGTTGGACGAAGACAGGCGCGCAAACTGCCATTATTGAGAGATCGCAAAATTCCGCAACATCATCGAGATATGCCTGGACATGGGGTCTCAAGTTGGGTACAGGTGCGGACGGAGTCGAGCAGACGGTGACGGGGCTGCAGCCGAATACCGAGTATGAACTGAGAGGCTTCGGAAGAGCGGCTGTTAGCGGACAAGAAATCAGAATCGGTGTGAAGGGCTATAGCAGCGCCGATACGTATGAGGCAGTAACGAGCACTTCGTGGACGAAGAAAAAGATTCGATTTACGACGGGGTCAACAGACACCAGCGCAACAATTTATATTAATAAACCGACCTCAGGCGGTTTTGCTTTTGCGGACGACATTACTCTCATTGAAGTCGACCCGAATGCTCCAACGGAACAGGAATTTGACAGCGGACCGATCGATGTGGAGCCGGGAGTTACTGTTGTTAATGACAGGGAAACCGGAACCGGCCTCAATCAGTTCGAGTTTGTTGGAAACTGGATGACAGGCAACAATATACATGCTTATCAAGGGGATGTAACTTTTTCGCAAACAACGAACGATTATTACCAGGTGCGATTTGAAGGGGAGCAAATTCTGCTGTACTCGGAGAAAGCAGCGCACATGGGTATTGTCGCAGTATCAATCGATGGAGGGCCGGAAACGCTGATCGATTTATACTCGTCGACCCAGGAAGGCAATGAGCTTGTCTATACGAGCCCGGAACTTACTTCTGGCCAGCATATCTTGAAGGTTCGTTTAACGGGAACCAAGAACGCCAGTGCATCCGGTACCTGGCATGTGGCGGACAGAGTCGACATTCTTTCAGCTCCGATCGTCGTCAATGATAGGGAAACCGGAACCGACCTCAATCAATTCGAATTTGTCGGGAATTGGATGACAGGCAACAATATCCATGCTTATCAAGGGGATGTAACTTTTTCACAAACAACGAACGATTATTACCAGGTCAGGTTTGAAGGAAAGCAAATCAAGCTGTATTCGGAGAAAGCTGCACACATGGGAATTGTCGGCGTATCGATCGACGGCGGGGCTGAAACGCTGATCGATTTATACGCAGCGGAACAAGAAGGCAACGTACTGGTCTATACGAGTCCGGAGCTTGCCGCCGGCCAGCATATCCTGAAGGTCCGCATTACGGGAACCAAGAACGCAAGCGCGGGCGGCACGTGGCATGTGGCGGACAGGGTAGATATTGTTGGTGCTCCGGCTGCCGGAGAGGAACCGGAACCGGTAATAGAGTATGTAGTCATCATTTGGGAGGACTTTGAAAGCACCTCTGTAGGAGCAGTACCGAACGGTTGGACGTTCAATACAACGGACAATGAGGCTTCGGTAACTGAGGATGCGTCTGGAAACCGTACTCTGACCGTTGCTGAATCGGCGAACTCCATAACGACGACAGCCAGGTTGGACTTTACACCTCTTGAAGGCCTGGTAAGAGTGGAAATGAAGTTTATGGCGGAGCAAGTTGCTAAGCATGCCAATTTCCTCACTCTGCTTGACCAGAACGGTACGAAGGTATTGGAGCTATTGACGGAAAACGATTATGACAATAAAGGAAGACGTCATATCGCGCGCCGCACGGCTGCCGGATGGACCAATATTCTGCAATATAATGCGTATCAATGGTATGACATTCGATTGGATATCGATACGGAAGCAAGAACCTATGATATTTGGATTGATGGCAACCAATTTGAGGGCGATGTTTCTTTCTTGAATGCGGCAAGCGATATCGCAACATATCGGTTCGCTTCGCATCGATATGATCAAGGTACTTACCATGTAGACGATCTTCGGATATCCCATGGTATCGAAGCACAGCCGGATCCGGAACCGCCGGTTATGGATTGGGTAGACGTCGTTTGGGAGGATTTTGAAAGCACCGCTGTCGGACAAATTCCGGACGGTTGGACGGCAGGCATGGCGGACAGCGAGGTAAAAGTGACACAAGCATCCGGGAATAACAGACTGACCGTAGCGGAATCGGGGAATGGAAAAACGAGCTTTATCAGCGTGAACTTTGATCCCCTTGCAGGCCAGGTAAGAGTGGAATTGCGGGCAATGGCACAGCAAATCGGCAACAACGCGAATTTCCTAGCATTATTCAGCAGCAGCGGAACGAAGGTTGTGGAACTCCTGTTTGATACGAATTCCAGCCACACTTCCAAAAACATCTCAAGAAGAATCGCGAACGGCGGATGGATCCACCTTCAGCAATATATTGCGAATCAATGGTACGACTTCCAAGTCGATCTTAATACAGAAACAAGCACTTACGATGTTTGGATTGATGGCAGCCTGATTGCGGAAGCTATTCCATTCGTTGGCGCAGCGAGCGATATCGCGCGGTATACCTTCTCATCCTACCGCTGGGATAAAGGAACCTACAATGTCGATGACGTACGGATTTCTCATCTTACCGAAGTTCAGCAAGCAATACCGGTTAGCGAAATTTCGGTTTCAAGCGAGAATGGGGATTCCTACATCAGGACGATAGGCGGAACTCTGCAAATGGTTGCCGCTGTAGAGCCTGATGACGCCACCGAAAAGTCGGTTACATGGACGGTTGTCGGCGAGAACGGAGAAGCAACCGATGCGGCGACTGTTAACCAAGATGGTTTGGTTACGGTGCATGAAGATGGTATCGTGAAGATCATCGCTACAGCTAACGACGGATTTGGAGCGAAAGGCGAGAGTACGGTGATCATCGATACTATACCGCCGGTCATCGAGACGCCGGAACAATTGACGTTCTTGCAAATAGATCCGATTCTTGTTCAAATTGCTGCAACCGATAATCTAAGCGGTGTGGAAACACTTGAGGTCTCTTTCAGAGGAGAAACGGCAGATAATCCGTTCGCTTTGGATCCTCTCTCCCAGAGCGTTGGAGAATATCAAATTCTCGTAACGGCCATCGACCGGGCTGGACATCGGAGCGATAAGGAGTTCACCCTCGTCGTTATGATGGATATCGATCATTTGGATGAACTGATTGCATTCGGGTACGATCATGGCTGGATCAGCAATGCCGGGATCAGAACCAGCTTGCTGACTCACGTGAAGAACATTCAGCGAGAGCATGACAAAGGTCGCGCAGATCATGTTCATAACATGCTCGAAGCCATGACAAACTTCGTAAAAGCGCAAAAAGGCAAGCATATCGACGAATGGTTCGCAACCATCATTCTCGAGGATTTGGAGTATATTAGCAACTCAATAGGCAATTGATATAATCCGAAGGCTGCCGATGAAATTCATCGGCAGCCTTGTATGAGAATCCCCAGTGATCACATGAAATCGACCAAGTTTTCTTGAACCTTTTCATATACGATAAAGATATATTACTGTGGATTATTTCATAGGAGGGGTTTAAATGAACAGAAACAAAGAAACATTCGCGACCGATATTAATAAAATCTTACCGATGGCGATAGCAGATCGCGCCGGGGAACACCTCAGGCCGATGGATACAAACCGAATGCTTACAGAGTGCTTTTGGCTCGAATTCGAATGCTCGCGGATGACGATGGGGTGGGCTCCCTCGGTGCCTGATTGGGATGTGAAGGGACAATTGATGTATATGTCTTATTTGCATACGCAGCATGCAAAGTACCTGCGTGAGCGGATTAATGAACTTCCCGGCAGCAGGATCCATGACCGTTCCTGGACACCGGAGATTATTAAGGAGGCCTGCGAAAGAATATCAACTGCGTCAACAATTGTCGAATTCGCGGCCGGATACGATTTCCTGATGCATAAACTGAGAGTGAAATATGCGAATTTGAAACGGCTTATGGATCCGATTCTGGATGCGCCGACGTTTGAACAGCTGAAGCTGATCGAAACGGACAGCGGAGAATTGTCATCTTGGGCAGGAACCTATACGCGTATTGCTTATGGGGATGCTCCGGACAAAGCGGAACAGTACGCGCACTGGCTAAAGTATATTCATGAGGTATGGCGCGTCATTGAAGATAGAAAGCTGAATCAATCATCCTGGCCTATTCATCCGGTTAAGCATTCGGCAGGGCCCGTACCGCCTGAGGCTGCAGTGGATCCCAGATTCCCTGCGTTTAGCGGCGAGTATGCAAGTGCCATATACGATCCCTCGATGCCAACGTATGAAAGCATCAAACAAATGGTGTATATCAACGCAACGGAAATGACTTCAGCGGAAAGCTTGGCTTATCTATATTACGGAGTTCAGAAAATGCCTTTCGATTTTTATCTGGATGTGGCCAGACATACATGGGACGAAGTTCGGCACAGTCAAATGGGAGTCAGAAGATTGAAGCAATGGGGGTACCGGACCGAGCAATTCGGCTGGCAGCCTGTGCATGTTCCCAACCCAGATACAATGAAAACTGCATTTCCGGAATTTTACGCAGGTTTAACGTTGATTGCCGAGGCTTGTTCGTTTACCAAGAAACGCAAATCTGCAGATGCATTCTGGAAGTTCGACGATGCTTTGTCCGCGATCCAGTCGGAATTCGATATCGCCGATGAACGGATGCATGTGGAATTGGGGAAGAAATGGGGAGCCAAACTGTTTGAGCATATGGATGATTTCGAGACAGCGAAAGCGGTGGAGGAAAAAGTCAGAAGAAGACGTTTGGAGAATATGAACATTCCCGACGAGGAAATCGCGAAACTGCTCAAGAGTTTTCCGCAGCTTTGCGGCTTTACAACAACAAGCCTAGATTATAACAACTACTAATTATGCCATAGGGGATAAACACAATGCCGAGCTTAATCGAAGAGAAATTAAGAAGGTATTTCATAGACAAACAAAAAGAAGTGAAATTTAAAGATGGACTCGTTATCAAGACAGAGTTGGCCCATACGAAAGAAGTAGCACACGTGGCTAATTGCCGGTCTGGACGGGAATCAGCGGAATTTTACGCTGCCGGCATAGCACTGGGAGAACTTGATCGGAATAATGGTTTGTCTATTCTGCACGGATTGAGAAAACTGCAGGTCGTTGACCGTGACAATCATCAATACGGTGGATTTCGTTGGTACATGGAAGAATCGAAGATTAATGATTCGAACGCCGCTTTCTTTATTCTAAAGCCTTTGGTCACGCTTCGTCTTCTCCGTCCTGATCGCATACCTGCAGAACACGTCCCATTATTGGACGAAATGATGTTATCCGCTTTGCACTGGTTTGCCCAAGAATGTCGTCATCCCATACTGTATTATCCGAATAAAATAGTTAGCGACGGAGCGCTTCTTCTTGCGATTGCAGTGATAACCGGAGTAGACGAGCAATATGTATCGGCCATGAACTTTTTTGTTAAGTGGGAGGATTACACAGAAAGAAGAGGATGGGGCTGGGGTGAAAACTGCAGCATCGTTTATCTTAGGGTGATATTGGAGGCGCTGCAGACGGCGTGCGTGGTCATGGAACAAGACAGGGAACAGGGCGAACTGTGTAATAAACTGAGAGAACGAATGCGCGAGTTGATGGATTATATCCGTTTCCACCAAGGTCATGAATTCGTTCCCACTATTCGCAGCTATAATTTCATGGGAAAACCGACCGTGGATAATTTAATCTGGTTGTTCTCAGGGGCCCGTAAGATTACTGCATCGGAACCTATTGCTATGAAAGAAATTAGGGATATCGCTTCCGTTCTTCTATTTGCAAAAGAGTTGGAGGTTAAAGCGGAATATGATGCTGAGACCGGCACTGATCATTTGCCTATTGCACGCACGAGAATAGAGCGAATATTCGATGACAGCTTCGCATATACCTGGATCGGTGCATGCGGCAGAATGGGCAGTATTAATCGGTTTCCGGTCATGCCAGGCTGTTACCAGAACACCGATTGGGGGTTGGGATGGCAGTCATTTCCGGTCAGTTTTGGTATAGCGTCCGAGAACATCGCCTATTTGCGGTGGTATGTCAGTGAAGGCGGGCGGATCCGGACTCATCCTGCTGAAGACCAACATCACGGTTATTTGAATTCTGCACTGTTTGCCGGGGTATGGCTTCCAGATGTGCAATTGCGTTCGGCACAAGCTGACAATATGCTTCTCTGCGTAAGAAGCATCGCAAATTTGCACCATGCCGCTGAGGAAATCGCGGATGAATGGGTGTTGCATCAATTCGGCGGAGAAGTGGAAATCCTCGACATAACTGATGAAAGCGGAACAAGGCAATGGGTCGTTCTGAAGCAAGACGAATCATGTGCGGCTATTACCGCGTTAAACGGCATCATGGAAGAACAATATAACCGTGTCTGTGTTCCAATATGTGTGAATCACGACAAAGAGATGCTTCGTGTCAGGCAAGTATTGTACAGCGGTGAGGAAAAAACCGTCTTCCACCCCAGATTGGAGGCCGGCTGGGCTGTCGTGTTATTCGATGAACCTTTGGAAAGGGAGCCGTTACTCCATTATTTATCCTGTGTGTACATAGACGATGCAACCGTCCGCGATGAGGAAGTTCCGCGTGCATCATATATGAGCAAGCGGGAAATAGCCCTTTATATAGAAGGAAACAAGAAGGTGGAGTTAACGGTTGACCCTTATGACAAATAAGAGTTGCCGCAGATCCCGGTTAGTCTTTGAACAGTAACGGACAGGAGACTGAAGGAATGAATCAACCAATTTTCGCTTTGGCCGTTATTGTCAACAACATGGATGAAAAAGAGTGAAATTGCAATGTTTATGCCGGTATGACCAGTATCTTCACGCAGCATGTCAATCGATTCTGGTATTTGAGCGAGGACAGAGTCATGGAGATGATCGCGCAAATCGGTACGGATCAGTTCATATTAGGGTTGGATTTTCCTTACAAAAAAAATATGGGGCGGCAACTTAAGACGCGTATTGGGAGTGGATAAAAGAAATGAATTATAGTAATTCAAAATATTGTAAAGGAGACGAATGCAATGACAGTGAATGGATCAGGAAACCATCTACCGGAATTAAATGAGGACTATGCGGTCACGGCTAAACAAATTCAGGATTTTCAACAGCACGGGCATGCGGTGCTGCGAGGAGTGGCTTCACAGGAGGAAGTGGCGGCTTACCAGCCGGTGGTCGTTGATGCGGCCAGAAGACTGAATAAAGAGAAACGGTCGTTGCAGGAACGAGATACGTACGGCAGGGCATTCCTGCAAATATCGAACATCTGGGAGAAAGACGAGCAAGTCAAGCGCTTTGTGATGGCCCGACGTTTCGCGAAAATTGCCGCGGAGCTTATGGGTGTGGACGGCGTGCGGGTATATCATGATCAAGCCTTGTTTAAGGAGCCGGGCGGTGGACATACGCCCTGGCATCAAGATCAAATTTATTGGCCGCTCGAAACGAATAACACGATAACGATGTGGATGCCCCTAATCAATATTTCGGAAGAAATGGGGAGTATGACTTTCGCTGACGAGTCACATCGTTGGGAGACACTCAATCGATTGGAAATTTCCGATCGCTCTCACGCATATATCAAAGATTTCATTGCAGACAACCAGCTTCGCTGTGTGACGCATGGCGCCATGGCTGCAGGTGACGCTACCTTCCATTATGGCTGGACGTTGCACAGTGCCCCGAATAATCCGACGGATCGCGTTAGGGAAGTGATGACAGTTATCTATTATGAGGATGGGACAAGAGTCATGCAGCCTGACAGTAAAGCAAGAGACACTGACCTTAAGCTGTGGTTTCCCGGACTTCAGCCGGGCGACTTGGCAGCCAGCGAATTGAATCCTCTGGTATATTCGTCAAATTCAATAAGTTAGTAGAATGATTATATTAGAAAACAGCCGGAGGTTTCCCTATGGTCGGACAGGAACTAGCCAAGTACATAAGTGAGCTTTCCTATGAGGATTTACCTGATGAAGTGGTATACCAGAGCAAGCGACTGCTTCTGGATACTATCGCAACTATATTCGCTGGAGCGGGAGAGGATTTCACACAGAGCATTTCAACGTTTATTAGCAAAATTGACAATAATCCGGAGTGTACGATCATCGGAAGAGAGCATAAAGCGGGTTTCCTCTGGGCGGCCTTTGCCAATGCAGCATTCTCCCAGGTACATGACTTCAATGACGGACATCGAGGTTCGGGTATTTCTCTTTTATCGGCATCGCCCATCTGGGGCGGCTGTTATCATGCCGCAAGGATTGTTGTACCTACCGCACTCGCAGTCGGGGAGAAGTATGCATTATCGGGGAAAGAAGTGCTGACAGCGATCGTTGTCGGATTAGATGTGGCCTACAAGATACGGGGAGTCAAGCATAGACCGCCTGCCGAGGCATATAGCACTGCAGCTGTCGCTGCGAAATTGATGGGTTTGAACGAGACGGAAATTCTAAATGCAACGGGTATAGCCGGGTATATGTCTTCAGGTAAGGTGGGTAAGGGTCCATCCTATTCATCAGATTATCTGGTGCACGGATACTTTGCCAAAACCGGAATTGAAGCTGCCATGTTGGCGGCAGAAGGCTGTACGGGTCCGCTGCTTTATGATGACAGTGTATTGTCTACCCGGTTCAACGAAAAGGGTCTATGGAAGGAATTTGAGGTGATGAAAACGTACCTGAAGCCTTACCCTGCCTGCAGAGTGACTCATGGTGCGATTGATGCCGTTCTGGCACTCAAGAAGGAAAAGGGACTTGTTGCCTCGGATGTGGAGGAAATAGAAATTCGCTTGGTTACACAAGGTATGTATGTTGCGAGTGAAAGGTTAAATACGAGCAGCTATTATAAAAATTGCCAATATAATATTTATTATTCGGTTGCATGTGCCCTTATCGACGGGGAAGTTAGCTTGAAGCAGTTTACAAAGGAAAGAATCGCTGATCCGAGGGTGCATGAATTCAGCAGAACAATCAAAGTTCTTCCGGATGAGTCTCTGGATGTATACTATCCTGACAAAAGTCCGGTCGTTGTCATCATTAGGACAAAAGACGGAAACACCTATACGCAACGGGTGGATTATGCAAAGGGAGGCACCCAAAACCCATTGACGGATGATGAGTTGCTGGAAAAATTCATGCAATGCTCGGAAAAAAGTATTTCGGAAGAAAGAGCATTGTATATCAGAGATGCTGTATTTAAATTAGATGAGATGCCAGATTTGACTGGCCTTGTCGGTTATATGTCTAGTACGGGAGAAAAGAGGGATGAAGTTGAATGATTATCTAATGATAGATGCCGATTTTCCGGGAGGGGCTGTAGCCGATGTCCGGTTTAGAGACCAGAACTCGATTCGTTTCGCGGCTCCGCTCGATGGCAGTCCGCAAAGCTTATGGTTTTATTTTCGAATAAGAGGGGCCAAAGGGAAACCGTTGAATTTATGTCAGGACCACTTGGAACAAGTTCTCGGCGTATTCGAAAGCGGAACGTATGACCTCGTTCAACCTGTGATCAGAGAAGGCGAGGAAGGGGAATGGGTAAGAATCCCCAAGGAGCAGACGCAATTTTCTGCGAATCCGTTGGAGTTTCGTTTCCGTGTAACACCGAACCATAATACGATATATATCGCATTTTGTTATCCGTATACATTGATGCATTTACAGCATTTTATAGCTGGCAGACAAAGTCCGTATTATAAGCAAAGCACGTTAGGAAAAACCAAAGAGGGAAGAGATTTTCCGGTGATGCTGATCGGAGACATGGAGAGTGTGACGGATAAACAGCTCGTCGTATGTCTTGCTCGGCAGCATGCCGGGGAAGTCAGCGGCTCTTTCGTCGTGGAAGGAATCATGGCAGAGGCTTTGGCGGAGACGGAACGTGGAAGAACAATCAGAGAAAACATGGTTTTGGCTGTGTTTCCGTTCGCTGATTTGGATGGTGTCGAGGAAGGCAGATATGGTAAGAATCGTCCGCCCATCGACATGAATCGCGATTGGAGTGCGGAGCCGCAGCATCCCGAGGTTAGAATGATGCAGGAGGAAGTCGCGCGGCTTGCCCAACGATATGAGTATACGCTATTCATTGATGTGCATGCGCCCCAGCCGGGAGGAAACTCCTATTTGATTCCGTCTAAGATATCGACGATGGATGAGAAAAAATGGCATCGATTTTGGAATTTTTATCAATCCTTCGATCAGGAAGTGAAAGAGGTTTGTTCGTGCGGTCTGGATGACTTTGATCCGGAATCGTTAAATTGGTCGTCAAGCAGCTATCTGATGATTGCCAAACAGTATCACAGTATCCAGCATGGCGTAACAGGAATGACGATGGAAGTATCCTATCATCGGGATCGTACAGGAAAGCTGTTGACACCGGACCATTGGAGAAGGCTGGGCCATATATTCTTAAGCACATTGGTTGAGAAGTATATGCTGTCTGTTTCCCCCGCGGATATGCTGGACAACGGAAATTGCCGTTCGCTTGATCGCGTATGGGAAGCTTGGGAGCAGGTGAACAAGCCCTATAATGCCTTGCTGGAGAATGCAGGGACAGATAGAATTACGCTTAGATCGCAGTCCGGTGAAGGAACAGCATGGATCACTTACCGAATGCCTTTTTCCGTGTCGGAGGCCGCTCCCGCTATTCAACTTGAGAGTGACTGTGAAGCCCCTTTCCAAGTTGAATTTTATATTATAAGTTATCAGGATGGTGTGATCTTGGAGAATTTGATCACTCATTATATTGGCGCCGAAAAAGGACACATGGTTTGGCGTCCTCCTGCGAAGTCGCTTGCGAGTGCAGACTCCTATAAAGTGAGTATTCGTGTGCGGGGATTCAGGGGATCCGTTCACGCGCAAGTCTTGAATGAACATGACTAGGCTTTATTCACCGGGGGAGAATCTCATATGCAACCTATGATAGGTTTAACAGCTTCTATTAATGAAAATGAAATTGTGTTGAAACGAGACTCGAGTGATTCGATTTCGAGCGCGGGAGGCGTTCCTTTTATTATCCCTTACACTGGGCAGATCGAGCAGGACGAGCAGATCGAACAGATTTGTCAATTCATTGATGGTTTGCTGTTGACTGGCGGGGAAGACATAGATCCGTCATGGTACGGGGAAGAGCCTCTCCAGGAACTGGGCCAGATTGTTCCGGAGCGTGATAGACTGGAAGTGCTACTGGCCAGGGAGATGCTGCGATTGAACAAGCCGATATTCGCCATCTGTCGCGGATGCCAGGTGCTGAATGTCGCGGCAGGCGGCAGTTTGTATCAAGACATCTATACGCAATGCCAAACGATACAGCATCGACAGAAGGCACCCCGCTCGCATTTGTCCCATACCGTTCAAATCGATGAAGGAACGTTATTGTATAAAATCATGGATACCCAAAATTTGAAAGTCAATAGTTTCCATCATCAGGCGGTAAAGGAGGTTGCTCCAGGTTTTACACTTACAGCGAAGGCAATAGATGGGATTATCGAAGCGTTCGAAAGCACCGGAAACCGTTTCGTACTTGGAGTTCAATGGCATCCTGAGAACTGTTACAAGACGGATGAATACTCACGAAGGTTATTTCTTGCGTTTGTAGAGGCATGTGGAAGTAATGAGTAATTCATATTCCTAACTAGGACTAAATGAAAGCAAATTAAAGAAATGAGCTCAATTAAACGGGATAACTGCACATAACTCAATAAGATGTGTGAAAATCCCCGAATATCAGGCTTTACTATTACATGTGATCGGAGTAATATTCATTTCATTGCTAATCAAATAATAGTTTCTAATTCTTATCGCTGAGTTTCCATTATGGAAATCGGGGGAACCAACCGTGGTATAAGACCACAGTACTGGGGTGAATCCAGATCATCTGCAAGATCTCTGGTAGGGCGACTCTCACCGCCCGAATCCGACAGCTAACCCCGTAAGCGTTGATAGGAGAGAGGATTTAATACTTGTGATTCTTCTATAAGAGCACAGGAGATTATTCTCTTGTGTTTTTATTTTGCCAAAAAAAAAGGAGTGGGAATGTGGTTGTACATTTATTCAGCTTGCATTTTGGGGACTTTGAGGGTGTTAATGTAGCGTTTGATACGAAGCAGAATGTGATTCACATTCTGGAATTAGCAGAAGGTACGGCTCTTACGGAATCTATTATACGCATTCAACAAGAAATTCTAGATCGTATTCAATCGTTCGGTCATACCTGTTGTCAGACAAGATGGTTACTATATGACTTACATGGTGATGTGACTGAATACATGGATGGGAATCGTACTATCGTACAACTAACGCATTCAGATATTTATGCTGCTTTTGCAAAGACAATGAAAGTCCGTCGCCTAATTAATAAGTTTTGATTATAGGGAATCAGGTGTTGCATATGCAGAGGAAATTTAGGAAGTTGAACCATGTCAGATTTAATCCTCCTCAAATTTTGGCAATTGGATTTCTGGGCATCATTCTCATAGGCGCTTTACTGCTGATGTTGCCGATCTCAACCTACCCTGGACAACGACTTTCAATCATTAATGCCCTATTCGAGTCTACATCAGCAGTATGCGTGACTGGCTTAGTAGTAACCGATACAGCAACCACTTTCACCATATTCGGAGAGATAGTACTGCTCGTCTTGATTCAACTGGGTGGCCTTGGTTTTATGACCTTCGGGGTTTTAGTTGCTTTAATGCTTGGCAAGAAAATTGGGTTAACAGAAAGACTACTTGTTCAAAGCTCATTAAATCAATTTAGTTTATCAGGCATTATCGCACTGGTAAAGCTGATCCTCATCTCAACTTTAATCATTGAAGCCATTGCAGCTTTACTGCTTGCGTTCAGCTGGTCAAGGGAGATGGGCTGGGGTCAAGCCGTTTATTATGGTATATTCCATTCCATATCGGCATTCAACAACGCTGGATTCGATATTACTGGAGACTATAGAAGCCTAACAAACGAAGTGGGTAATCTACCCGTAAATTTAATTATATCCGGTTTGTTTATTCTCGGTGGGCTTGGCTTTACGGTAATTATTGATGTTATTAAAAACCGAAAGGCTCGCAGATGGTCATTACATACAAAGCTGGTTTTGATATCTACATTAGTTATTAATATTGTCGCTTCCTTGTTGATTTTCTACTCCGAATATAACAATCCGAATACCCTTGGACCATTACCAATGGAAGACAAAATGCTAGCCGCCTACTTTCACGGTACCGTACCTCGTACCGCTGGATTTAATACGTTAGATTTAACTGCGTTAAATAGTGAATCCATCATACTCACCATGGGGTTAATGTTCATAGGGGGCTCCTCGGGATCAACAGCGGGAGGAATCAAAATTACGACTTTTCTGTTGTTAATTCTAGTAGCATGGAGCTTCATCAGACAAAAAGAGGATATCACTTTACTCCGCAGAAGAATCCCGAAGGATTTAGTGTTTAGAGCACTGTCCATTTCGGTATTGGGGGTTTTTCTTGTGTTTATTGCTGTTTTCTTGCTAGAAATTTCTGAGAAGCATATTTCTCTTATGGGTTTAGCCTTTGAAGCCGTATCCGCATTCGGCACGGTCGGATTAAGCTTAGGAGTAACACCAGAATTAACCACGTTCGGTAAGTGTGTGATCATGATATTGATGTTCGTTGGAAGACTGGGACCATTAACCATTGCCTTCGCCCTAACTGATAGTAAAAGGGAACACATACGTTATGTGGAAGAGAAAATTTTGATAGGCTAAGCTCTTGTTATTTTCACTTTATTTATCCTTTTTTCATCTGCTTTCTTGACAGTAAAAGAAAAACCTTTATATTCAATCGTTCTATCCATGTATTCAGCAAAGTTCGGTTTATATCCAAGTTGACTAATAATGAAGCCACCAAGTGTATCATAATCCTCCGATGGCAGATGAGCATCTAGAAGCTTACCCACATCATGTAGACTTACTGTTCCATTGACCATAAGGGTATTCTCATCTACTTGGATATATTCAAGCTCTTCTTCATCATGCTCATCGAAGATATTTCCTACAATTTCTTCTAGTAGATCTTCTAGAGTTACTATTCCAGCGGTTCCACCAAATTCATCAATAACAACAGCCAGATGCACTTTATTCACTTGAAAGTCATTGAATAGTTTATCGGCTACTCTAGATACAGGGACAAAGAAGGGCTCTCGAATCATCTTATATAAGCTAAATTCCTCCTCAACTCCATTTTCCAGATAATAAAGTATATCCTTGACGTGGAGTGTCCCAATAATATTGTCGATATTACTTTCATAGACTGGGAATCTTGTGTATTTTTCAATGTTAATAAAACGAACAACGTCTTTAAGTGGAGTCTCCACAGGTATCGCAATTATATTGGTTCGATGAATCATAATATTCGAGATAATCGTATTATCAAACTCGAATATGTTATTAATCATCTTCTTCTCGGTATCCTGTATAACTCCTCTTTCTTCTCCCACATCAACCATCATTCGGATTTCTTCCTCTGTTACCTGTTCATCATTAGCATGGGGATCTACGCCTAATAATCGAACCATTCCATTCGTGGATAGAGTCAAAAGCTTGATAAAAGGAGAAGCGACCTTAGATAATAAAGTTAAGGGTCTTACCACGAACATGGCAATAGGCTCGGCTTTCTGCATGGCTATTCTCTTGGGGACCAGCTCCCCGACTACTAACGTAAAGTAAGATAACACGAATGTTATCAGTACAACCGAAATGGTCTCAAGCCATTGCTCTGAAAGAGGTATACCTAAATCGGAAAGAAAATATGCTAATTGGCCAGCAAAGCTTCCAGCGGCAAAGGCACTTGCCAAAAATCCGGCAAGTGTAATACCTACTTGAATCGTTGCTAAAAACCGACTAGGCTCCGATAACAATTTTTGTAGCAGTATTGCTTTTTTGTCTCCGGATTCCGCCATCCGTCTTACTTTATTATCATTCAATGAGATTAAAGCTATTTCAGAAGCCGCAAAAAAAGCATTTAGTACAATGAGTAATATCAAAATTATAATCTCAATTGACATTGCATCCTCCAGTTGTTACTTTAAGTAATAATAATGTGCAATCATAATTTTATCACAACTGAGGAGAAAGCCAAAATGAATCTGATTTTAGAAATTGTACATGCCAATCTGTTGTCTCCATTAATTCTGTTTTTTATGATCGGTATCATCGCAACCTTAGTTAATTCTGACCTGAAGGTTCCAGAAGCTTTCTATACGGGTTACACGATGATTATTCTATTCACCATTGGTATCAATGGTGGGATCAAGCTAAAGCATGCATCCTTAGAGGATATGTTTGTCGCGATTTTAGCTGCCCTGTTTTTAAGCTTTTTCATGTTAATTATTGCCTATCTCCTTATAAATAAAGTTTTTAAATTTGATAGGACTAACTCTCTGGCTTTGGCTGGGCATTATGGTTCGGTCAGTGCCGTGACATTTGTAGCAGGATTGTCATTTTTAGATAAAATGGAAGTGCAATATGAGGATTATATGCCAGCCTTACTTGTTATTATGGAGGGACCGGCCATCATTACTGCGATTATACTGTATAAAATTTATGCGCAGAAAGAAAACGGGTCATCTAAATCAGGTTTGGCTGATGTGATAAAGGAAGCCTTTTTTGGGAAGAGTATTTTCCTATTAATCGGGGGAGTCCTCATTGGACTCATAGCTAATGAGGATGGACTACTTATGATTAAGCCGCTTTTTGGTGATTTGTTCTATGGTATTCTTAGCATCTTTTTACTTCACATGGGTATGGTAGCTAGTCAACGATTAAGACAATTAAAGGGGGCAAGATGGTATTCCTTTGGCTTTACGTTTATTCTACCTATCATTGGTGGTGTATGTGGTATTATTGTAGGGGATTTTATCGGTTTATCCCTTGGAGGAACATTTATTCTAGGTGTACTAACTGCTAGCTCATCGTATATCGCGGCACCGGCAGCGATTGAACATTCCATACCAGAGGCCAACTCTGGCGTTTATATCGGTTCTTCTTTGGGACTAACACTTCCCTTTAATCTTATCTTTGGGATTCCATTTTACTTTTGGTTCGCTCGTCTAATGGTTGGTTAAGCTTTGAGCGACGACTTAGATGTATGTTAATGTACATGGGTAGTATAATTTGTAATTAATGAGACGCATTTTCTATTGAAGGAATCCATTAATGATTGATGTTTTAACAGAAATAATAATAAATTGTCCTCGTAGTATTGTTTCGGAATATGCTGCGAACCCAGACAATGCTCCTGAATGGTATGTAAATATTAAATCGGCAGAATGGCAAACACCTAAACCGTTGAATAACGGATCTAAAGTGGCTTTTAAAGCGCAATTCCTGGGTAAACAACTCTCGTATATATATCAGATATCAGAATATATAGTAGGGGAAAGGCTTGTAATGAAAACTGCGGACGGTCCCTTTCCAATGGAGACAACATACACTTGGGAATCCGTTGATGGGAACAAAACACGAATGACTTTGCGAAATCAAGGTAATCCAAATGGCTTTTCGGTGTTATTTGCTCCATTTATGTCTTTGATGATGAGAAGAGCATATAACAAAGACTTAGAAAGAATCAAATATTTACTTGAAAATCGTACTTTGTAATGCGGAGGTTGTCCCAATAAAACTTTAAACAAGTACATTTTTTTATGCTTGTGCGCCGGCAGGTCGCCACTTTGCTCGCAACAAGCACATTTTTTGCATTAGCCTTGCATAAAACCTAACAGACAAGTTAGGTATGTAAAACAATATATTTTAAGTTTAATATTCCCATATACATTTCCGGTCTCAACGCCAAACAAGCTGACTCTAAGTGGAAATAGGCTCTGTTATCCATTTTACTATTAGTTACTTTTTATTCTTCGCTTTTCGTTTTCTTGGATTTAGCTGCCGTGACTTTATCCGCCCAATGCGACTTTCCAGCTCTATAACTGGCAATGATGCATGGGGTTTT
>Ga0073929_1000144_pt1 | contig 113557 bp, 99 predicted proteins | sample DewCreD2012metaG_3_FD_76966 | JGI IMG/M metagenome (GOLD analysis project Ga0073929, IMG submission 76966) | Hot spring sediment bacterial and archeal communities from British Columbia, Canada, to study Microbial Dark Matter (Phase II) - Dewar... ... | reverse complement strand
CTATCCTTCTACAATAGGAGATTTTTCATGTTTTGTCCTTGCAAACTTACATATATAATTACATTTATAGTAAATAAATCAAATTACATTTTCATGTTAGGTTTTATGCAAGGCTAATGCAAATATTGTGCTTGTTAAGGCATTGGCAATTTCAATGGCTTTTTCTCTAACGGCTTCATCAAGGTTTTTCATGGCATCAGGATAATCGTCTTTATTCCATGGCATATGGCAATATGGCATCACCCCTTCGTTAAATCATTCATGATCATACAAAACGATGTCTCTGTCCTTCATAATCCAATGCTTCTGATTGTATTGAAAGGTAATGGTGAGCTTGTAGTGACCTCTTAACGCATTGGTATCTTCTTGAACTAGTTGTCCTACTCGAGGGTTTATTATTACCAATTGATAAGGCTTCTGCTCCCTAATCACGGCCAGACCATCCATAGGGACTAGATATAAACCATCCTCATCTTGTTTATAGAAACGATCTACATACCTCTCCACTAATGCCCGATTATCTAGAACCGCCATGATATGCACAATAAGCTCTTCTTTCGTATCGAAATCCTCTACTTTCCAATCCTCCGTCTTATTCTGGTAAAGTCGACTCTCAAATTCCCGTTCTAGAGAGAGGGCACTTTCAACAATAAGCTGATTTTGACCCTCCTTCTGTACTAGAATATTGAACATTTGGGCGGCCTCTGCTCTTGTGGTAAATGCTCGAGGACGGAAACTGTTGTCGGAAGGGTAACCCTCGATGACTCCTAGCTCCACCGCTTTTTCTACATAAGGCATATACGGTTCACTAATTTGTGCAGTATCACTAAAGTCAGGCTCTCCTGACGACGGGGCCTCTCCAAGCGCCTTCACGATAATTCCCGTCATTTCTTCCCTTGTTATTGGCCGGTTATAGTCACTATATTCTTCTCTTGCTATGAGACCCAAATCAATAGACTTCTCCACGAATGGATCATACCATCTCTCCATACCCTTCTCCTGTGTATAGCTTAAAGAATAGAGCGTTGCCTTTAAAAATTCCGCTACAGTAATAGGATTACCGGGTCTGAACGTTTGGTCTGGATAACCATCAATAACAGCTAGTGGGACTAATGGCTCAATATAATCCACATACCAGTCGTCCATGGAGACATCGTTAAAATTCACTACATGATGTAAGCCTGTACCTTCATCATACATACGATAGCTAACTTCATAATTTCCACTGTCATTTAACATAAGCTACTCAAAAGAAATAATACCGGTATTCTCTTTCATTTCTCTCTTCTCATAATATGGGCTATTCATATCCTCATAAAGGACGGTGTATACGTTACTATCTCCATCAGATTCTATCTGTTCAATCGTGCATTCTAAGGTTGTTGTTCCTCCGTCTTCCCCTTCAACCTCCTGAGTCCACGTCGTTCCTTCCTCTAATGGACCTCTAATGAGTTCAATGCGATCATAGTTGGAATCTAGCATCATTTCTTCATTCTTCTCCTGTATAATGACATCCAATTTAACGATATAGGTCATGCTCAGGGAATAATCCGCATTGGATTCTCCTCCAGAAGCATCATATACCCTACCATCTACCGAATAATGCATGTCGTTATCACTTAGGACAATGGAGGTAATCATCATTTCATGACCATATTCCGCGATTCCATGATACGTCCATTTGAAGTCATTATACTGCGGAAGTAAATCCTCTAACTGATTCGATTCTGCACTTACCACCGATACAGTAAACAAGGTTCCTAGCGTGAGTAATACGGTGAGTATAACTCTTCTAAGATGATTCATAAATCAATCACTCCTATCAAAAGTTATAGTCTAGTCTACCCTTTCTAGAAGAAAGAGGACCTCTATTATAGCATAGATCATACAGGTAGACTGAGGCGGCGGGTCCCTCGGAAGGCTCGTTCATGGTATACTAAAGACTCTCACAAGCTATTTATCCTTGAATAGATTGAAGGAGTTATTCTTGTCACATAAAGAAAAGATAACATTCAAAGTGCTGACAGTTCTCATTATGGTCTTGATCATTGTGTACCTATTAAATGTTAACCAATTTATTTTTAATCCTATACTAGAAATTATCGGCGCCGTTTTTTTACCCATTATTTTTACAGGTATATTCTACTATTTATGCAGACCATTAGTTCAATGGCTTGAGAACAGAAAAATACCAACTATTGTAGCTATTCTGCTGCTTTACTCAGTCATAGGCTCGTTGTTATTTATCGCTATAAAGACGCTTGGTCCTATCATCCATGAGCAGTTCGTGAGTTTTGTTGATAGTGTACCCGCAATGATCGATTTTGTTATTAGATGGTTGGAATCTATTCAGAATCAACGAAGCTCGATCCCCAGTGTTGTCCGCGATGCTCTTCCAGATCTGAATGAAAAGCTGAAAACTCAGTTAAATCAGAATACAGGATATATCGCAGATAGTATCTTTGGAGCTTTTAGCTGGATCAGTAACTTACTACTGGCCTTTGGTTTGGTGCCGTTCATTCTATTCTATGCGCTAAAAGACGGTAAGCACTTTGCCCACGACTAAAGAAACTGGCGCCATCCTCCTATCGCAAGCATGTGCCCAAGCTGTTGAAGGAGCTGGATGAGACCATAGCATCCTATATACTAGGACAAGCTGCGGTGAGTGTGTGTCGGTATACTTCTGTATATTGGATACTCCATTATTGGACTTAACTATTCGTTGGTGTTGGCACTTACCGCCATGCTAGTCAATGTTGTTCCTTTTCTCGGTCCGATTATGGCGACCATACCGGCTCTTCTTGTTGCATTATCTCAAAAGCCGATACTGGCCCTCTATGTGCTGCTCATCACGATAATTACACAACAGATAGAGGGTAATCTAATCTCCCCACAAGTCATGGGACGCACACTGGATATTCACCCTCTAACAGTTATCACACTTCTGTTAGCTGCGGGTAATGTGGCAGGTATCTTAGGTATTATCTTCGTGATTCCCACTTATGCCATAGCCAAGGTTTTCGTCGAATATGGGATGAAGCTGTATCGCTTACACAATGAGTCTGCGGGGTAAGACGTACAAAAGAGGTCCGATTATAGGACCTCCTCCTCATTTACCTTCAGGTCAACCTAGTGTGTTAAGCTTACTTAGAACCGGCACTTTTGGTAACGCCTTCCTCACAAATCCTGATCCATTGACCGAGCACCAAGGTCGGTGGATATCAGACGGAGAGAATATAGCGTACGTGTGGTCCTCCACTGAGGGTGTAACGACCGCCATTTCTACCTCACAGATAAACTCAGATAATAACGGCGACAAAGAAATTATCGCTTCAGTCGTCAAGCTCTCTGTGATTTAAGGAACAAGAACGGAGCTTCCTCATGATGGATCCCCTTTTCCGCTCGAAATGCCCTGCAATTTGGACCAACCCCGACAATCTTACGAGTCTGTTGAATTTATGTTTTGATGTCCATTGTGAATTGCACCTCGATAGCTATTGTAACACGAACTTACGTGATCAAAACTAGAGAATATTGTTAAACAAAATACTTTTAACCATTAAGCTAAAGGTTTATGATAGATTAATCTTTGTTAATAGCTCAAAGGAGGCATCTATCTGCCTATTAAGAAAATTCATATTACTAAATCCTATACAACCCCCAATAGAATCTGGGTAGTCCTAGCAATCATACTGCTTGTTCTAGGTACCTTGATCTTATGGCATTCCTATTCCTTCAGAGAGCGCCTGTTAAAAGATGTTTACCGCACTGCAGCGATTGAGCTTACTGCAAGTGCTACCTCTCTCTCCACTATCATTGAGAGTCGTTTATTGTTAGCCAATGGGCTTTATGCTTACGTAACGACAGCCATCAATCAAAGCCACGGGATTAATCAGGCCTCCATTGAAGCCTTCGCCTCGCGCTTTATCCATAAATCTAGTGGTGTTCGTAATCTTTCTGTATATCCTGATGGTATTGCCCAATATATCTATCCTCTGAAGAATAACGAAGAACTAATAGGTCTGAACCTCTTGACCCATTCTGATCCCGATATTCGTCTGAATGCCGAGCGGACCATGCTGATCCCTGATATGACATTTCTTGGACCTTTTGAACTAACGCAAGGTGGATTAGGCATGTTAACTAGACAATCCATCTACGAAGAGAACAAATTCTGGGGGTTTGTCTCCGTTGTTCTAGATGTACCCCCCATCCTCCAAGAAGCAGGCCTCATGGATACCCACCAAGGAATTAACCTCGCCGTGAGAGCTAATGACAGAATAATATGGGGTGATCCACAATTATTCGAAAGCACACAGCTTCGTGACTTGGTGTCTTTGCCGGAAGGGACGTGGGAATTATCCGCATCACCCAAACAAGCTGAACTAGATATAGTGCAATTGAAAGTTTTAGGACTGCAGCTCGTTTCCTTCCTTGGTCTGATCTTAGTCCTTTATTTTCTGTATGTTCAATTGACCCAGCGAGCCAAGCTACAGAAGCTGGTATATGACCGAACCTTCAATCTTAAGCTAGCTAACAAACAGTTAGCCGAAACTTATACCGAGCTTGCTAATAAAGAACAGTCGTTTCGGCATATGGCATACCATGACTCGGTTACTGGTTTGTATAATAGGGTTTACTTTAACGAATTCCTAGAATTCATCATTTCTCAATATCACCAAAACTCTAACCGTATCGCCTTGCTGTTTCTAGATCTGGATCATTTCAAAATGACCAACGATACAATCGGACATTACTATGGAGACATTCTTCTTAACGAGGTCGGCCGCCGGCTAAAATCACTATTGACCAATGGCGCTATTATCTCCCGGATAGGTGGGGACGAGTTTACGATTATCCTCCAAGAAATTACTGATGACGATCACGTGCGCGGTATTGCTCAAGAGGTGAATAACTTATTCAATCAGCCCTTTATACTTAAAGATACGGAGCACTTCGTAACAACGAGTATCGGAATTGCTCTCTTCCCCGAACATGGTAAAGATGCGGCTACACTTCTGATAAATGCGGATAGGGCCATGTATCAAGCCAAGGATGAAGGCAAGCACCAGTATCGCTTTTATGACAATACCCTGAATCCGGATGCCGAAGCTACTATGGAAATCAAGAATAGCTTATCCCGTGCACTAGCTCGTAATGAATTTATGATATATTACCAACCTCAGGTCGAAGCAGAAAGCGGGCGGATTATTGGTCTAGAAGCATTATTGCGTTGGAATCATTCGAAACGAGGCATGATTCCATCAAGTACCTTTATTCCTATCGCGGAAGATACAGGGCTTATCGTTCCCATTGGAGATTGGGTGTTACGAACGGTGTGCGCCCAGAGTAAAGCCTGGCAGCTTATCGGTCTACCCCCGATCCGAATTGCTGTAAACCTATCAGTGAGACAGTTCGCCCAGAAGAATCTGACCGAACGTATTAAAGAAATTCTAATAGAAACGGATCTTGACCCCAAATACCTCGAGCTAGAAATCACAGAGAACATCGCCATGAAGGACGACAAGCTGTCCACACTACAGGAGTTACGCAATCTGGGGATTACACTTTCTATTGATGATTTCGGTACACAATACTCCTCGCTCAGCTATTTGAAACGATTACCCGTTAACAAAATAAAGGTCGACTGCTCCTTTGTGCAGGGGATTTCCAAAGATCCCAAAGATGAAGCCATAATTCTTGCCATGCTACTTATTGCTCAACGTCTTGATTTAGAGGTTATTGCCGAAGGTGTCGAAACGAATGAACAATTGAAATTTCTTATTGAGAATAAATGCCTTGAAATTCAAGGTTTTCTATTCTACGAGCCTCTATCTGCTGAACGAATTGAGGAGTTATTGGCTAATCAGCACAATCAGGTAATACAATAATACAAGGTTGGGAAGCGATAAACCAACCCTCAATAGTAAGGAGCGATCATCAGATAAACAATGACACCCGTCGCACTTACATATAGCCATAGCGGCATCGTCCAACGTGCAATCTTGCGGTGCCGTTCTACTTGATTCGTCAGACCCCGTGCCAGCGTGGTGAGCGCCAGAGGAACAATAGCAATGGCCAACAGGATATGAGTAATAAGAATGAAGAAATAGATGTATCGGATAAACCCTTCGCCACCATATGGAGTGGGTTCGGTTAACAAATGATAGGTTACGTATGTAATGAGGAAAAAAGTCGTCGATGTGAAAGCCGCAAAAATAAAGCCCCGGTGCAGCTTAATGTCTCTTTTCTTAATAGCCCATAGGGCGATGATTAAGAAGATGAATGTGAAACAGTTAAAAACGCCATTTAGCATCGGCAGAATGGTCAGATCAAGGTGCTCCATTCGATTGCTCGCCGGCAAGAAGAATAGAATGACGATGAGCAGATTGATCGAAACGGATAAGCCAATAACCCAAGGGCGGTAGTTCTGCTTTCTAATTGTCATGGTGGTTCCTCCTTTGTATTCGAGCTTCGGAATACTATATGTTATGTATTACAATTCCATTTCACCCCTATCACACACACGCTCCCAGAATCATTATAGCAATCACACTAAGTAGATGACGGTTTCTGATAAACACTCCTAATCAATTTTATATGATTTCACTTCCAAACTCTACTATAAAAACAATACCCCAGGCCATTAGGCACTGGAGCATTGTTAATGATGTTCTTATCCTTTGACGGAGCCTGCCGCGATACCTTCTACAATTTTATTACTAAGTAAAAAGAATACCAGTAATATAGGTAATACGCTGATCATCAGCGTCGCACCAATAGCGCCCCAGTCCGTCGAATATTGACCAATAAAGTTTTGCACACCAACCGTCAAGGTTTTAAGCTCATCTGAACTAATAAACGTATTAACGAATATAAATTCATTCCAATTGTAGATCATATTAATGATAGCTGTGGTAGACATAACCGATGCTGTCATCGGAAGGATGATTTGGAAGAACATCCTATTCACGGACGATCCATCTACAATAGCCGCCTCCTCAACTTCACGAGGCAATGCCATATAAAAGCCTAATAAAATCATAATCGTAATCGGTAAATTAAAGGCAACATACGATAAAATGATACTTAGCGGATGATTGATTAGGTTCAAGTGGTCGTACAGATTAAACAACGGGATGAGCGTGGAGTGCACAGGTATCATCAACCCGACCATGAATAGTCCCAATACGAGCGAACTGAGCTTCCACTTCATACGGGTAACCGCATAAGTAACAAAATTAGCTAACAGCACAGTGAGCGCTACGGAAACTACCGTAATCCAAATACTATTCATAAAATAACGACTGATATTTCCCTGAGTCCATACATTGACATAATTTTCCCATCTGGGCGGGTTCGGGAGCACGAACGGTGCAAGGGTAAATACTTCTTGATTGCTCTTCAGCGAGAAGAAGAAGAGCCAAACCAGCGGAAGTACTTGTAAGATAGCGATGATGACCAGTAGTAAATAGAAAAAGCCCAATATAATTCGTTTCATCAGCGAGGATTTACTAGCGCCCATCGCCTGCAGTTCTATAGTGTTTGCGGTATTCAATGGAGCTCCTCCTCAATTAGGAATATTCGATGTTCTCTTTGGTGGCAGTTAATTTACGAATCATCCATGTGAATACTAGACAGATGATGAGCAAGAAGAACCCGATGGCGCTACCATATCCAAAATCGAAGCCACGAAACGCTTTATGGTACATGTACGAAGCCATAACTTCGCTCGCACCGTTCGGTCCTCCGCCTGTCATCACATAAATGAGATCAAAGTACTTAAGCGATCCAACAACAGCAAGCACAACCGTTACTTTGATAACCTCGGCAATCAAAGGCAGCTTGATCCTAATTGCAATTTGCCAAGGACTTGCACCGTCGATACGAGCAGCCTCTGCAAGAGAAGCAGGTATGTTCTTAAACGCAGCATAATAAATCAGAATATAAAACCCTGCATATTGCCAAATAATAGGGACAAAAATTGCACCGAGCACAATTGATGTATCTGCAAGCCATAAGGGTGGATTCTCAATGCCTATTGCATTCAACATACTGTTCATAACTCCGTTTGTCGGATGGTAAATTTTCAACCACAATTGCGCAACGGCCACTGAGGACATCAGCATCGGAATTAGATAAATTTTGCGGAATAGATTTGAACCCTTAATCTGACTAGACAGCACTAGCGCTACGAGTAAATAAGCGATCAAGCTGAGTGCTGAAACCACTGCCAAGAACAATGAATGCTGCACGCTGTTCCAGAATTCACCATCCTTCAGTAATAGCTGATAGTTATCCAACCCGATGAATGTCATCGGACTGACACCATCCCATTCCATCAAGCCATAGTACCCCGTCAATATGATCGGTATATAGACAATCGCCAGAATAAGCAGCAAGGCCGGAAGCACATATAAGGCGATAACTTTTTTGTTTGACATAACTTTATCCATATCACAGAGAACCTCCTCTACGTTGAAAAAAGGAAAGAAGGCGTATCCGAGGATACCAATACGCCCTCTCCCTTATAATCTCTAAAGCTACTTCCCCATTTATTTACCTGCTGATAGTGCTTCTTCGTGCTTCTTCGCAAATTCTTCTGGTGTTACTGCGTTACCGAACAATGCTTGAATCATGTTAAGATGTGTCTCAGCAGCAACCGGCTTCATCTGAACGTCTGCGAACAATGTAAGATTGCTTGCATTGCTTAGTTCGTTAAGAAGATCGATATACATTTGATTCAATTCAATTGTAGAAGTATCCACCTTAGTCGCTGGAATTACACCCGCTTCTGTAATGGAATGTTCGCCCCACTTCTCAACGAAGAACTCAACAAACTTCTTGGCTTCATCCTTAACCTTGGAATCCTCAGATACGAACAATCCTACGCCTGGTCCACCTACCCAGCTATTCAAATCACCTTTACCACCATCGATGGTTGGGAATTTAAAGAAGCCAATCTTATCCTTGAACTCTTGTGCCACATCTGGGTTTGTTGTGTAGTTAGGCAGCTCCCAGGTTCCCATCATATACATGGCAGCTTGTTCATTCATAAATTCTGCTTTACCTTCATCGTTTGACAAACCATTAAAGCCTTTGTTGAATCCATTCATCTTCACAAGCTCTTGGATTTCCTTGGCCGCATCAATTAAGGCTGGATCTTCGAATGTCCCGCTACGATCGATGGCACTCTTTAATGTTTCTGGTCCGCCGAATCTATCCGCTAGGTACATATACCAAAGCGACCCCGTCCAACGATCTTTGTTTCCTAGCGCAATTGGTGCTACACCATTATCACTCAACGTCTTAACCACATTCTTGAATTCTGCATATGTCTGTGGTACTTCTAAGTTATTATTGGCGAAAAGCTCTTTATTGTAATATACAGGTACGATATTCAGCTCTAACGGCAACGCATAGGTTACACCGTCGATGGCGTAAGCATCTGTCGTTCCGGCAACAAATTTTCCGTTCAGATTACCTTGAAGCATATCGTCAAGCGGTGCAAAGCGTTTTCCTTTGACATAAGGCTCTAAGAATCCAGCCGCCCAGGTTACACCAATATCTGGGAGTTGGTTAGAAGCAGATAGCACCTTCAATTTATTCTTGTACTGTTCATTCTCCAATTCTTCTGTCTTGATCGTTACATTCGTATTTGCCGTCTGATACTCCTCAATAATTTTTTTGACAATTTGGTTCTGCGTCGGTGATCCTCCCGCAGGCCACAAATGCATAAAGTTTATCGTTACATCTTCAGCTACTTCAGCTGCTGGCTCTTCAACCTTTGCACCATCGTTAGCAGGTACTTTGGCATTGTCTTCCGTATTGGTGTTAGCCTTGTTATTGTTACCGCAAGCTGCTAGAACCGTCAGCATTGCCAATACAAGTACGATAGATAAAAGCGTTTTTCTCATTTTGTATACTCCCCTTAAATTGAGTTTTAGTTGCTGAAAGCGTTTACGGACTTACTATACCATCTGGGGAAGGATGCTATAAGGTAACGGTGATTGGGAAAAAGTCCAACATTATTAGATTTCGTTAACTGGAACAACAACTCAAATTTCCTCATCAGTCCTTTTGAGTTCTGACCGGTATTGTCCAGGACTTATCCCTTCATATTCTTTGAAGATTGTGGTGAAGTATTTGGCCGTCTTATAACCGACCTGTTCGGAAATTTCTGTTACAGGCAGTACCGTATGCAGGAGCATCTCCTTCGCTCTCTGTAATCTTCGCCTAGTGATGTATTCACTGAAAGTCATATGCATTTGCTCTTTGAACAATACACTGAAGTAGCTTGGGTTCAGATGAACGTGATTGGCTACCTGGCGCAGGCTAAAGGGCTCATGCAAATGCTCATCCACATATAAATTAGCCGCACGGATAGATTCATTCTCATGCAGATCGGATTGGTGCGCTTCCAGCAGCTTGGTATCTACGATTTTCGTCATCTGTCCGACGCGGTAGCGCTGTTGGTCAATCAGGATAGCCTTTTCCACTGCCTCGATTAATTGTTTGCGGTTAAGAGGCTTGAGCAAATAACCAACGACTCCAAGCTGTAATGCTTTCTGTGCATATTCGAATTCAGCATAACCAGACATCACTAGAACGACAGGCTTATGTTGATTCGTTTCACTCATAGCAGTAATCAATTGAAGTCCACTAATTTCTGGCATTCGAATATCAGTAATGAGTAAATGAACAGACTCATTCTTCAAGAGTTCCAGCGCCTGTGCCCCACTTCCCGCACTGATAATCCGGTGCTTCCCAGCACTCCATGCATTCAGCATCCTACTCAAGCCTTCACGGGTTCGAGGTTCGTCATCAACGATTAATATCGTCTTCGATTGGTTCATATTACCTCACCCCTGGTTCCATAGGAATCTCAAAGCTAACTGCCGTTCCATCACCTTGTTTACTGAATATATTCAACCCGTACCTATAGTCGCTTCTCTCAAAGTTCAGCTTGAGTCTTCGATGAACATTGGAAATCCCTAAACCAGTACTTCTTACAGAATTAGTCTCTCCATCCTCCATCGTGCTTACAACATCATTTAAAGTCTCTTCATCCATACCGGGCCCGTCGTCCATTATCTTCACGATCAAATGATCGTCTGTTCCCGAGCGAACTACGATAACATCGAGTGAGACTGGAGCGAGTGAATCTTCGATTCCGTGTACGATCGCATTCTCCACTAATGGCTGAATTAATAGCTTCGGAAGCTTGACCATGGCGAATTCCGGTTCCGAGGTGATCCGCCAGGTTAATCGTTCACCATACCTCATCTTCATAATAGTCAGATAACGCTCCACATGCTCAAGCTCTTCGGCGATGGTAACCCATTCGTCCTTTTTCGGATTACCAATCGTATAGCGGAATAGTCCTGACATTGCTACGACCAATTCAGCGAGCTCCTCTTCATCTTTCTCATGCAAGGACCAGTAGAACATTTCTAGTGTGTTAAATAAAAAGTGCGGATCGATTTGTGCTTGCAGTGCTTTAAGCTCCATCCGGCTTTGTAAAATTTCTTTCTCATAAACAAGCCGGATCAGGCCATTCATATCATCGACCATCTGATTGTAGGAATTCGTCAGTTCGTTGATTTCGATAGTCGATGAGGAGCTCTTAGGATTTGGTTGCATAACACCAAGTCGTGCTTTGCGCATCGTTCTTATCAGCTTAAAGATCGGTCGTGTAATCATGGTTGAGAGTACGAACGATAGAATGATAAACAGAAGCGTTCCGATGCCTGCAGAAACCGTAAGCGCTGTACGCAGAACGGATATACCTTCCGTTACGGCACTTACAGGGGTTAAGATGAGCAGGGTCCAATCAGTCATGCCAGATTGCTGTTTAACAAGAATGTAATTCTTCTTGTTGAAGGTGACCGTCTGTCCCTCGGTTTGCATCATCATTGCCAATTCCGTCTCTGTCAATGAATCCGTATTGGATGCAATAATTCGCCTCTCTTTGTCCACGATCAGCATCATATCCGATAAGCTTGTACCAGTTAGTGGAAGCTGCTCCTGTAATTCGAAGGCATTTTTGTTCATTCGAACCAGCAAGTATCCACCGTGCGAGAACCATTGCTCGATCAAGCTTATACGACGAATGGCTAACACGGAGCTACGATCAAGTGGATCAATACCGATCCATACTAGCTTGCCCTTACCAAGATCGGCTCTCTCAATCCATGAACGTTCCACCCGATTTTCAAGTCTGTTCTCATTGATAGGAAAGATCCGTCGACTCTGTGCGTTATATAGCTCGACGGAGCTGACTCCATTCGAATAGGCTTGGACCATACTTACGATCGGTAATAACGCTTGACGCTCAGCGAACGATGCTGGTATCCCATTGGTCTCGGCCAGGAGTAATTTCTGGATATAGGAATTCGTCGCAACCTGTGTAGTTAGCGAGTCAATCTGCTCCAATAATGCTTCAAGCCTGCCATTCGCTTGAATCGCTGTCTGTTGGAAGTGCTTTTGGGCATTATTCTTCAACAATGTCGACACGGAATCATACGTCATGATCCCAACGAACAACAGAATGATAACCATCACTGCGAGAAATCCGATCAACATCTGGCTGCGCAACGTATTGAATTTTTTCAATTTCGACCACATGGATTGGATCAGCCTCTCTATTGAATGATATATACTTTATAAGTTATTCTAATTATTTTTACAGCTAGCATAACAGATTTGGCTCTGCATCGTGTAGGTAAGTTCTATCAGAATTGAGATGATGACGACTCTGGTAGAAACATAGAGTGGGGAAATTAAAGGAAACTGGGGAATGAATATCGATAACTCAACCCTATGACTATATAGGGCTGTATGAATGTACTTAGAGTAGAGACTTTAACCGGATACCGCAACAATGAGCTGGTGTGCGACAGTGTTGAATGCCCCTGGAACAAAAGCTCGCAGGAAATGAGGAGCATAGTACGTTTCAAGATTCTCGTTGCGCTCCAAGGAAATCATCAACTAACAAGTCATCTTTGGTTAGAATGGGGTGGTTGGGTAGCCCTAGGATTGCCTTTTTGTACTTTTCCAAATGGTTAGAAATAAGCATTCATCTCTTCTCCTACAGACAAATCATCTTTAAATCATAGTATCCAATAATCGGATATATTCAATACACAAGAGGTTACCTCCAGTAAAGATGGTAACGTCTAGTTAACCTACTTAAAAGGATTTCCCTTCTTACATTCATCGCTGTACTCCTATAAAATAAAGATAAATCCTTAGTTAGGGGGAATGATAGATGAGTATTAACAAGATCACCGACTACACAGTTCTCAATAATGGAGCACGCATGCCATGGTTAGGCCTGGGTGTCTTCCAGGTAGACGACGGCGAGGAAGTCATTCGTTCAATCCGCTATGCACTGGAAACCGGATATCGTTCAATCGATACGGCAGCAGGCTACCATAACGAGGCAGGAGTAGGCACCGCTATCAAGCAAAGCGGAATCCCTAGGGAAGAGTTGTTCATCACGACCAAGCTGGCTAATTCTGATCAAGGCTATGAGTCCACGCTTCGTGCCTTTGAGGAAAGCCTCCGCAAGCTCGACCTTGAATATATTGACCTGTATCTGATTCATTGGCCTGGAAGGGACAAGTACAAGGAAACCTGGAGAGCCTTTGAGAAGTTACAGAAGGATGGATACATTCGCACTATTGGCGTAAGTAACTTCAAAATCCATCACTTGGAATCTCTTAAGCAGGACAGCGATACGGTTCCTGCAGTCAATCAAGTGGAGTTTCATCCTCTGCTCAACCAGCAGGAGCTTCTCCAATATTGCAAGAGCAAGGGAATTCAGTTGGAAGCTTGGACCCCGATTATGAAAGGAAATCTAGATCTTCCGCAAATTACCGAGCTTGCTAAGAAGCATGGGAAAACCCCGGCTCAAATTGTCCTTCGTTGGGACCTACAACACGAGATTGTTACTATTCCTAAATCAGTTCATCAAGAACGCATTAAAGAGAATGCTAACATCTTTGACTTTACTCTTACCGATGAAGATATGAAAGCGATTGATTTAATGAACCGAGATCACCGGTTCGGACCCGATCCGGACGAATTACTCTTCTAAGGAGGCCAATAATTATGAGAACGATGAAGCTTGGAAACAGTACACTAGAGCTGCCGGTCATCTCCGTCGGTTGCATGCGTATTAACTCGTTGGACAAGACCGAGGCTGAGCGCTTTGTCCATGCAGCACTTGAGGAAGGCGCCAATTTCTTCGACCACGCAGATATATACGGTGGTGGAGAATGCGAGGAAATATTCGCCGATGCTATTCAGATGAACGCGAATATTCGGGGGCAAATGACCCTGCAATCCAAGTGCGGAATTCGTAAAGGAATGTTCGACTTCTCCAAGGAACATATTCTAGAATCTGTGGACGGAATCCTAAAACGATTAAGAACTGATTATCTGGATATTCTACTTCTACACCGTCCGGATACATTAGTAGAACCGGATGAAGTGGCTGCAGCCTTTGATCTTCTTGAAAGCTCCGGTAAAGTACGCCATTTTGGCGTATCCAATCAGAATCCCATGCAGATTCAGCTGCTGAAGAAGTCCGTGAAGCAGCCGTTAGTTGCCAACCAACTACAATTAAGCATCACCAATGCCAATATGATCTCTCAGGGATTTAATGTGAATATGGAGAATGAGCCTGCGGTGAACCGTGATGGTAGCATTCTAGACTTTTGTAGACTGAACGACATCACCATTCAGCCATGGTCTCCATTCCAATATGGATTCTTCGAGGGCGTATTTCTTGATAACGATAAATTCCCAGAATTGAACAAGAAAATTAATGAAATTGCGAAGAAGTATGACGTTATGAACACGACCATTGTTATTGCATGGCTTCTACGTCACCCCGCAGGCATGCAGCCCGTCACGGGCACAATGAATATTGAGCGATTAAAGGATTGCTGTAAAGCAAGCGATGTTCATCTGACACGTGAAGAGTGGTATGGTATCTACCGCGCAGCGGGGAATGTGCTTCCGTAACGCTCTAGACTATGTTATATCACTAAAGGCAACCCCAGGTATATTTTCACCCGAGGTTGCCTTTAGTGTGTTTGTCGTGTGAATTTAGTCGCTCTCAGCTTCCCATCTAGATATTTCCTCTCGAACCTGAGGCGCTACCTCTGTTCCTAACAGCTCGATGGTTCTCATTACATCCTCATGAGGCATCGTGCCTACAGGCACGTGAAGCATAAAACGTGTTATGCCCACGTTCTTGCGGAGGTGAATGATCTTCTGAGCAACCGTCTCGGGATCGCCTACATATAGCGCTCCTTCAAAGCTACGCGCAGCATCGAAGCTAGCTCGATCGTAGTTCCCCCAGCCTCGCTCTCTACCAAGTACATTCATGACATATTGAGTGGATGGGAAGAATTTATCAGCCGCCGTCTGAGTATCCGCAGCAATAAAACCGTGCGAGTGTGAAGCAACCGGCAAACGTGATACGTCATGGCCTTTGTGAGCCGCCGCTTTCTTGTACAGTTGCACGAGTGGAGCAAACTGCACCGGACTTCCTCCAATAATAGCAAGAACAAGCGGCAATCCGAGCAGGCCTGCACGGATAACCGATTCTTGATTACCTCCACTACCAATCCAAACCGGTAATGGATTCTGAACGGGGCGCGGATATATGCCGAGATTATTAAACGCTGGCCGATGCCCGCCTCTCCAGGTTACTTTCTCAGAATCCCGTAACTTCAGCAATAGCTCCAGCTTTTCTTCGAACAGCTCATCATAGTCCTCTAGATCATAGCCAAACAGTGGAAAGGATTCGACAAAAGAACCCCGACCCGCCATAATCTCCGCACGTCCGTTCGAGATCGCATCCAGCGTCGCAAAATCCTGAAATACGCGCACCGGATCGGCAGAAGAAAGCACCGTGACTGCACTTGTCAGTCGTATCCGATCAGTCTGTGCAGCGGCTGCCGCCAATACGACTGCTGGGGAAGAAGCTGCAAAATCCTTGCGATGATGCTCACCAACACCAAAGATATCCAGCCCTACCTGATCCGCCAATACAATCTCCTCAACAACTTCTCGTAATCGTTGTGCGTGACTGATTACCTCACCGGTATGTACATCCGGTGTTGTCTCTACAAATGTACTCACACCTATTTCCACTAAGAGTTTCCTCCTCTAGAATTGTAATATAAACATGTCCATAGTTGCATTATACATATTTTATCTAGTATCGTTAAAAAAAATTGGCGATCGCCCGTTACCGGTAAGTAATATGCTACGTATTCTCCTGATAAATTTGTTAATATAAGGGGAAGCACTTAATAACAAACGAGGGGTTTATGATAATGATCTGGGGACATATAAGAAACATTGCTTTTGTAGCCGCAATTGCAATAATACTCTATGCCTATACTTCTGTTACAGCTATTACGACTGTCAAAGCGGAGCACTTGGATACCAAAAGCACCATGCAAACATACACGGAAGAAATGAATCCAGGCTGGAATCTAGGAAATACATTTGAAGCATCAGGTAGTGAAACGTCATGGGGTAACCCACTCACAACCAAAGATATAATAGATCAAATCGCTGCTCAAGGCTATAAAAGCATCCGAATTCCGATAACTTGGAATCACCGCATGGGTGATGCTCCGGATTACGCAGTAAATCCAGAATTTATGGAGCGTATTCAGGAGGTCGTTGACTGGTCGCTTGATGCCGGTCTCTATGTCATGATCAATCTTCATCATGATTCGCACTGGATTCTAAAAATGGAAACCGGGCATGATGAAGTAGTGGCTAGATACAATGCCTTATGGACTCAAATTTCAGCTCATTTCAAAGATTACCCGCTTACACTATCGTTCGAGAGCATTAATGAACCTCGTTTTTCAGATGATTGGAACAAGGACACACCCGAATACTTCAGTATGCTCGATGAGTTACATGTATCCTTCTATGATATTGTACGTAAATCGGGGGGGATTAATGGAGAACGACCACTAATCATACCTTCGGTTACAGCTAATCATTCACAAGTACGATTAGATGAATTAAGCAAGACGATAACCAAATTAAATGATGACAATCTCATAGCAACCATTCATTACTACGGGTATTATCCGTTTAGTATTAACCTTGGAGAGCCAACATTTAGTGAGGTTTCCAAGAATGACTTGATTCAAGCCTTTGATCGAGCCTACAATACCTTCGTCGCTAAAGGGATCCCCGTTATTGTCGGGGAATTCGGTCTATTAGGCTTTGATAAATCAGTTGAGACGATTGAACGAGGAGAAATCTTAAAGTACATGGAGTTTCTGAGCTATTATGCTAAGGAGCAGCACCTTACATTGATGCTCTGGGATAATGGTCAGCATTATGACCGACGGAACAATACCTGGAAAAACCAAGATATCTTTAATGTCATGAAGGCTGGTTGGGAGGGACGGTCTTCTAACTCCAAGTCCGATCTACTGTTTATCAAAAAAGATGCTCCCATTGATGACGTGGAGATTGAAATAAATCTAAACGGACATACACTCACCGCAATTAATCATGGTAAGCAAGCATTAACTCTCGGGGAAGATTATGTTATGGATGACCATATCTTAACTCTGAAGGCTAGCTTTATTGAACGAGTACGAACAAGCGAGCTTGGCGAGAAAGCGGTCTTAACGTGCAAATTTTCTGCGGGTGCTGACTGGGACCTCCATGTTATTCATTACGATACACCTATATTAAAAGGCGCCGAGGGCACCACAGCATTATTCGTTGTGCCAACCACATTTAATGGCGACCGATTGGCCACAATGGAAGCAACCTATATAAGCGGAAGTCATGCAGGACCTAATAACTGGACACCCTACGAAGAATTTAACCATTCATTCACTCCCGATTATGATTTGAATGTTATCAAAGTTACAGACAAATTTTTTAAAGAAGTGAATGATGGTGAGGTGCTGCTGAAGTTCCATTATTGGAGCGGAGAGGTGCTGGAATATACACTATTAAAGACCGGCAGTAAAATTGTCGGGGTTTCTTCCACGGATAAAGAAGTGAATGCAGCTCCCGAAGAAGTAGAAGCCCCAGCCCCAACAGAGGATATTGACGCTGTAGAGCTTCCTTCAGATGCAAATCAACCCAGCGAGAACAACCTAACCCTGATAATTGTCACGGCAGTCATTGGGCTTGTGTTCAGCATACTGATGATTAAGAGAAAATACAGTGGAAAAAAAGGGTGATCGTCCGAGTGAAATTACTTGAGTGCCTTATGTGCCTTAAGTAATTTCCCTTTTATGGTCGTCTCTTGCATCACCTTTAGCACATGCGGGCCTTTTCCATTAAGAATTTCTACATACGTGACACTATCCTGAATCGTAATAATGCCAATGTCCTCAGCGGTTACTCCCTCTATTCTGGCTATTGTTCCGACAAAGTCCACTGCCCTTAGCTTCTTTTTCTTGCCCCCGTTAAAGTAGAGCTTCATAATTTCCTTGTTTAATTGATCACTCTTGCCTTCCTTGGCAATGGGCTTCACATGGGTTTTCTTCTCAAATGCTAATAATTTGTTGGCAACCGCATCTTTAGAAGGAGCAAATGCTTTGGGTATAGCAAAACCGATATATGCTTCTATTTCATCTAGCCACTTCTGTTCATGCGGTGTGACGAATGTGAGGGCCTTTCCCTTCCTGCCTGCTCGCCCCGTTCTACCTGTGCGGTGTACGTAGCCTTCCTTGTCCATGGGTATATCGTAATTGATCACAAGTGAGATATTATCCACGTCGATTCCTCTGGCAGCTACATCAGTCGCTACCAAGTAGCGAAATTGGCCTCTTTTGAACGCCTTCATCACTTCGAATCGCTCATCCTGCTCCATTCCCCCGTGAATCTTATCACAACGATATTCCAGGTCGGCTAACTGCTTCAATAATTGGTTTACCTTATCCTGCGTTCGGCAGAAAATCAGACAGCTATCTGGATTCTCTACAATGGTTACATCTCGGAGCAGCGCAAACTTGTCCGCTTCTCGAACCTCATATAGCGCATGCTGTATTTTCTCAGTCGTAATCCCTGCAGCCTTAATCTCAATGTGAATAGGATTTCTCATATACTTATGGCATAGACTTTCTACATCCTTGGGCAGGGTCGCTGAGAATACCATCGTTACTCTGTCTTTAGGCAGCTTCTGAATGATAGCTTGTACTTGTTCGATAAACCCCACGTTCAACATTTCGTCAGCCTCATCGATAACGAGGTACTCCAATCGCTCCAATTCAAATGTACCTCTCTCAATATGATCGAGTACACGTCCTGGAGTCCCTACGACAACATGAGTTTTCTGCTTTAATTCGGCGGTTTGTGTGGCAAAAGGGGACTTCCCGTACAAGGCGGTTACCTTGATTCGCTTGAATCGCCCAATATTGGCCATATCCTCTCTCACTTGAACGGCAAGCTCACGGGTAGGTGTTAGGACGAGCGCTTGTGGTTTATTCTCTGTCCAATCGATCATCTCACACAGGGGTATCCCGAATGATGCCGTCTTACCGCTGCCTGTTTGTGATTTCACGACAAGGTCCTTCTTCTCCAAGGCGATCGGTATGACTTCACTTTGAACCTCTGTTGGATTCGTATAATTTAAGCTTTCTAACGCTCTTACGATATCATCACCTAATGGATAGTCATTAAAGTTTGTCATTTATATAACACCTTATCTATATTGTATTTGGCCTTGAGCTCATTAATAATATACGTTTCGTAGATTTCTCGGTGGACAGGATTCTCGACAACACAGACATCGATTCTAGTGACTTCGTCCCTATTGTCTTTTATTACGGATACGGTATCCTCAAAGTGCTTCTTGATTCTTGGCCTTAGCTTCCTAGCTTTGCCGACGAATAACAGCTCATTCTGATCATTGTAGAACATGAAGATACCAGCTTGATCTCTAGGGATCAGGTGAAATTCAGTAAACCCATAGATGTTACTTAGTACAGGGGCCTCCTCTTTTGTTATGGAAAGGTCCGGTGTTGGAATCGTGATGATTATCATAAAAACTCACTCCTTCTTATAGCTTATAAATTAGTGTACCACTAAAACGAATAAAATAACGGCACCAAAAAGCTTATGGTCCCCCTTTACTATTCTTTGCTTCTCTTATTAAGACAGTAGCGGGGTTGGGTACATGTCTGCAGATTATACATGCTACCCGGCTATTGTTGGAAATCCTGCAATGCTCCAGCATACGGAGAGTGTTCAAATCTACACGGTGAATCGGTTATACGGGGATCTTGTTGACTTCGCAGCAGGTCCATTAGTTGTTCATGTAGATTTTCCTTAGTTTCTTTATATTCAGGGTCATTAGCGACATTATTCGTATAGTTTGGATCCTTCTGCAAATCGTATAGCTCTTCATAAGGACGTTTATCGAAACCCAGCTTAAACATCGGCCTTATGTCTACATCATTGCGATGATAGATCATCCATGCCTTAGTCGGACTAGCATCAAGATCAGCATAGGCTGTCCGTGTGTCCCATTTAAGCAGCTCGTATTCTGGTGGAATCGTATCTGGATCGTCCAATCCCTTAGGGTCACCTGAGGGCCATCGGTCAGGGGCAAAGTTGATAATGTACAGGTAGTTCTCCGTTCGAATCGCCCGTTGCGGATAAGGTAGATCACCCTCACGAGCATCATTAACATGCCGTTCCCTGCCCGTTACCACATAAGTACGTTCCGGATCCACTAGTCCACTCTGATCACTATGGAGAACCTGCATAAGACTTCGTCCAGTCATGGAGTCAGGAACAGCAACTCCTGCCGCTTCCATAAATGTAGGTGCAAGATCCATCAAATTTACAAAGTCATCTAACACTCGACCTGGCTTGATATGTCCGGGCCAGCGCATCGCTAATCCTACTTCACATCCTAAATCATATAGGTTGCATTTGGCCCTGGGCATCCCGGGGATTCCATGATCGCCACTAACGACGATAAGTGTATTCTCCAACTCTCCTATTTCTTCTAAACGTTGTAGTATGACACCTAGTCCAGCATCCACTGCCTGGCATTCACCCAGATAATCGCAAACATCTTCCCGCACTTCTGGTACATCTGGCAAAAAAGCAGGTAGTCGATGTTCGAGATCATCAGGATTTAATCCCCATAATGCTTTTCCAGATCCCTGCTCCCAAGTACGATGCGTATTAGTAGGTCCCCACCAATAACAAAAAGGCTTATCGGAGGGTCTTGAATCAATAAAAGAGTTGAAGTTCACCCTGACTTCCTCAAGCAGCTCCTGTTTGGCCGCTTCTACTCCAATGAGTTTGGCACGCTCAGTGGCATGATGGGAGAACCTATTATAATTATTCCCACCCGTTACATGTGAGGTACGCAAACCTCCGTATGGAGCATTATCTGTTAAACCTGGAGACCATACTTTATAGGTATGTCCAATATGATACCCTGCCTTCTCCAATTCTAGGGGATACGATGGAATCTGATCATCCCAGACAGCCCCTATCAGAATTGCTCCGAGACCGGTCTGCCAGAAGTATTGCCCTGATAATACGGAGCTTCTACATGGTGTGCAGCTTGGAGCAGGAACAAAGGCATTCCTGAAAACCGCTCCTTCCTTAGCAACACGGTCAAAATTTGGTGTAGATATTATATGATTCATAGAAAGTGGGCCTTCATATTGTGCATAGATACTAGCATAACGTCCCCAATCATCGGCAAAGGCGAAAACTATATTCAAATGACATCAACCTACCTTTTTTATTCTCATTCTCTAATAATCTCTAGAAAATGTCCACACCAATGCCGCTACATCTCTTCGTGTGAACACTAGTGCGCTTAGGATTTCAGTTCCATAATATCCGCAATATGCACTATTGGGACGACTACTCATAGTTTTACGGCTCCTCCCAGGAAATTTATGAAACCATTTCTTTGTTTCGCAGTAATACCTATAGAACGCCATCATAGAGGAGGATATCATTACAATGAGAATGAGATTACGTAAACCTAAGGCTGCTTTAGTCTTGTCTATTATAGTAGCATTACTGTCGGCGTGTTCTTTACCCGATGAAATCAATCAATCGATGAATTACGTGGACAACACGACCGCTTATATTAATGACGCCTCAGCATTTGCTAATCAAGTAAGGGCTCGCGCTGAGGAAGCGGCTTCAAACCCGGAGGCTTTAGATGAGCTGAAGCAGGAGCTGGTGACAATGAAGGAAAAAATCGTTAGCTTCAATGCCATCGAAGCACCAACTTTAGCCAAGAATATCCACAACCAGCTGATCGGCTATAACGAAACCCTCTTAACGGAAATTAACGGAGTCTTGGAGAACATCAACGATAAAGTTAATCTCAACGCGCTCATGGACTCAGAGATTATACAGACAATTAAGCAAATCGTCGATATCCAGGAGCGTGTTGAACAGCTTGGATTGTAACCAATAAGCCCAGCCCATATATTCTTGACAGTTGTATACAGAAAGAGAGCATGGAGTATATAACCCTCCCGTGCTCTCTTTGTTGCTTTTAAACTTTTAAGTTATTTAATTAACGGCACTCTCAATATCAACCACAATTCCATCAAGTCTTCCTACCTCCCGTATGAAGGCTGAGCACGCATGATGCTCCGTATTTTGTTCATACGCGTCTAGTGCAGCTTGGTCTTCAAAACGGACCTTGAGTACAACCTGGTACCCTTGATTTCTTCTGGAAAAATTAAGTCCAGCCTGCAAATCTACGACACCCGCTAGGTGACTCCTTAATGATTTAAAGCGTTCAACAACCTCGGCTAACTGCTCATCAGTTGTACTCTCCTTAAATTTAAGCAGAACAATGTGATCGATCATATGGGCACCCCTTGTCTAGTTGGAATCAATATTTGTTGTATCGGTATTGGAGGGTACGTGGTCGTTAGCAAATCCTGATCTAATCAAGCGGTTGAGAACAGGTGCACAGCTTAATGAACCAGACCGAAGCTCATTCTATGGTGCAGATAGCCGAGGGTACACGGATTACCCAACATTAGTTGAACAATTATGAGTCTTCTTAGCCGACTTCCATGCAGAAGGCTCAACATTAGGCACGATTAGCGGGATATAACAACAGCCTAGTTCAAATGAACTGGGCAGCTTTTGTTATAAGTTCAGAGTAATTCCATCGAGTACAGCACAATCAGCACAATGTCTGAATTCAGCCCTTTATCACACCAGCTAAACTAGCCCCTCCTACAAATAATCGCTGGATGTTCTCCTCAACTGCTGGGTCAGGAATTAACGGTGGGGCATGATGAGGCTTTGAGCGAACATCAATAATCATATTGTCACAGCCCCAGTGCTTATTCACATAAGAGCTATTCACACCATGAATATCATGGGACGGATTGCTACGAGTGAAGGTAACCCACAGAAAATTATGGATTGAGGAGCTAATGAATTCACTGTCATCGCACAGAATAATCATGGGGCAAGATGGTATAGAGCCCTTATTCTCAATATCAGTACTAAATCTCTGCAATTCGTTCTGTGCATGCTCATAAGTTGAGAATGCAGGCCCTTGGATAGCCACAATACCTGGCATGACTAAGCGAGGATTGAACAACTCACTCAATTGCTTAAGACTGTCCGGTACCTCTCTGCACAAGTTCCTCTTCTTGCTACCATAAGCCGCCATAACCACCTTGCTTCCCATATTCAGGCCTGTCCCTGAATAATCTAGGGTATCGATGGTTGTATGGGTTTGGAAGTGAATGTCTCTATGAAGATCCATTCTTTCTAGCATATAGGTGATAAACTCAGCTTCCTTGTGCGTACTGAGCGGTTGATCCTCTTCAGCTGTAATAAACAGATACTTGGCCAAGCTAAGCTGTCCAGTTCCTAGAATCCGGTTGGCAATGGTTAGGAGCTCAGCTGGTTGTTGCGCTTGTTGATATGGCGTATACCGTTCACTGCCAATCGCAAGTAGTAGAGGGTGAACTCCAGCTGCATCAACGGCATGAACTTCTTTGACGCCTGGAATATCCTGTCTAATGGCATCCCCCGTTAAATCATGGATAAGCGCCCCGAATGAAGTATCCTCCTGAGGTGGACGGCCAACAACAGTGAATGGCAAGATAGCTTTCGTTTTCGCATACACCTTATGTATTCGCATTAACGGGAAATCATGAGTGAGGCTATAATAGCCCAGATGATCACCAAAAGGTCCCTCCGGCTTTGTATCACTCGGATAAATTTCACCTGTAATTACAAAGTCAGCATCATGACTAATACAATATCCATCGATATAGCTGTAGCGAAAGCGACGTCCCGCAAGCATACCGGCAAATGTCATCTCACTTAAGCCCTCTGGCAATGGCATAACCGCAGCTAATGTGTGGGCTGGAGGCCCTCCGATAAAGATACTCACCTTTAATGGCTCACCTTTTCGATTAGCTTTATCCTGATGAACACCTATTCCACGATGGATCTGGTAATGTAGGCCAATCTCTTGATTAAGCTCATATTCGTTGCCATTAAGCTGAACTCGGTACATACCCAAATTCGCATTCATAATGCCCGGCTTTTCTGGATCTTCGCTATAGACCTGCGGTAACGTGATAAAAGCACCACCATCATCAGGCCAATTATGGATGAGTGGCATATCTGAAATCTTGATCTCTTGCAAACCTGGTAAACCAGAAGATTTCTTCATTGGCAATGCCTTGGAAGCCGCTACCCCTGTTCGAATATGAGCGAAAGGATTTTTGAGTGCTTTTATGGGATCGTTCCTTAATTGAATAACGTTCTGCGTTTCTTTCCATTCATTACGAAAAATAAACTTGCTTCGCTCTACCGTACCGAACAAATTGGATACTGCACGAAACTTCGAGCCCTTTATTTTCTCGAATAACAACGCCGGTCCGCCAGCCTCATACACCTTAAGATGGATAGCTGCCATTTCCAAATAAGGGTCTACTTCCTCATGAATACGAATAAGGTGCCCGTGCTTCTCTAGATCAAGGATACAATCTTCTAAACTCTTATACATGCTTCATTAGCTCCTATGTAAAACCATTTTCATTTATTATATCCGATAATCGCTAGACTGTGGAAATCCGTGTAAGAAAAGCTTCTACAGCATGAGAATAACAAAAAACCTTCCGTCAAGGAAGGTCCAAAGGTAAATATAAGCATTCTGTACTTCCGGTTACAGCGGTATACTCTTGGATTCCTTCACTTTTCGACCACTACGGGACCAGATAACAACTGGAATCAGTAAGAGCGATAGGATGCCTCCAGCAATAGATAGTGTGGCATAGCTGGAATTTGCGACAACCATACCAGAAAGTGCACCGCCTGATGCCCCAGCTAGCGCGATCAAGACATCGACATTTCCTTGGACCTTGGCACGAGTTGATGGATGAGTCGCATCTATGATGATGGCTGTACCACTAATTAGGCCAAAGTTCCAACCAAGCCCAAGCAGCGCTAGGACAGTGATAAGCAACAGAAGGGAGTCAGCAGGTACAAGAGCAGCAAGTATACAAGCAGTTAATAGAACGACACCTGAAACAAAAGACATTGTAGTACGTCCAACCTTATCAACGAGTACACCCGTCACTAGGGATGGAAGGAACATCGCGCCGATATGGATACTAATGACCAATCCTATTGCACCCAAGCCATGTCCATGGTGCATCATATGTATGGGCGTCATTGTCATCACGGCGACCATAACGATTTGGGTTAGAAGCATGACTGTAACACCAACAACGATCCCTCGGTTGTTGGTTGTTTGGATGATTGGATTCTTATCTGAGGTTTCACCTTGATCCTTATCCCGTTCCTGTGCTTCGGCAATCGCCTTTGCTATGATGAACGGGTCAGGGCGGAGAAACACTAGAAGAATCAGCCCAGCAAGGATAAAAGCTGCACCAGCTAGAATGAAAGGACCGGCTAATGGTGGGACACCAATTGAAGTAGCGAAATTACCTAATACATCTACCAAATTCGGACCCGCAACCGCACCGAGTGTCGTGGAGACTAAGGCAATACTAACAGCTGTTCCACGCTGCTGTGGCTTAGCCAAATCCGTACCTGCATAACGCGCTTGTAGGTTTGTTGAAGTGCCTGCTCCATAAATAAGTAACGAGGCAAAAAGAAGTGGAATATTGTCTGCTACAGCAGCAATGACTACTCCAAGCGCACCAAGACCTCCAGCCAAGAATCCTGTTGCGAGTCCAGGACGACGTCCGAAGCGTTGGGAGATCCGTCCAACGATCAATGCAGCTGCAGCAGAACCGAGTGTAATCAACGCTGCCGGAATCCCTGCAAAGCTATCCGCACCTATCATATCCTGAGCTAGGAGAGCTCCGACAGTAACACCTGCCGCAAGTCCTGCGCCGCCAAAAATCTGTGACATAACAACGACGAACAACGTCCGTTTATATAGCCGACGTAGCTTTTCTGGTGAATCCATGTAACCGCGTATTAGCGACGACTGACTATCCACGGTTTGATCGGGCTCATGTGACATGAATCAGAACCACCTCTCTTAAGAACTATATCTTCAGTATCCATATTGAATATCCATATCTTTAATGATGTTGCTCAACGTACTTATGCCATTCAAGTACTCCCTCTTCTAATCGAAGAGCTCTAAGTCCGTTACCATTAAGAATTTCAACCGCCTGGGCTGACATTAGACAATACGGTCCTCGGCAGTACGCTACAATTTCCTTATCTACGGGTAGAGAAGACAGATGATTATCTAGCTGTTCATAGGGTATAGATATCGCGCCAGGAATATGATCAATTTCGTACTCCTCCTTCGCCCTTACGTCTAACAGCATAACATCTTCTTTTTCCAATCGGCCCCAGAGCTCTTCCAATGTAATGGGTTCCATGCTTTCGTGAAGCTGTAGAATATCGGCTTTTATCCGCTGAATTTCTACTAATTGGTTTTCGCAAAGGCTATGTAAAGACATCATAAAATTCGCGACAGTTAAATCTGCAAGCTCATAAATCACAAAATTCCCCTTCTTGGTGGAACGGACCAATCGTGCTTCATGTAAGGTCTGCAAGTGTTGAGATACATTAGCAACACTCATACCCGTGTTCTTAGCAAGTAGATCTACAGATTTAGGGCCCTGGGCCAGCAGGTCAATGAGCTCCAATCGTTTTGGACTCGACAGACACTTACCAATACGAGCAAATTCACGATAAAGCTGGTCCTTCCATTCGCGCTCCAAGCTCATGATCATACCTCCTCAACAATTCAATTGTTTTATTGAATTGTTGCTATTGTAGTCCCGCCCTATTGGAATGTCAAGGGTTTTCACACCTCCAATACGCATAAAAACTACTACAGTAAGATTAACAAACATCTTACTCTCTAACACGGTTTTTCCGCTTTACAGTAGATTCTGTACGTTAATCTTGCTGTCGCAGAAAAAAAGGCCTGTCTCATAAGGGATTTAATAAAATAATCTCCCGAGACAGACCTGCGTTATTTAACAAACATAATTTACAAAGGGCTCAAATGATAGTATTCGCCTGTACTTTTGCATTTCGATGTTCACGAATTTAGATTTTAAGTAATGCTACCCATCTATGAATGGGCAATTCATCAAAATCTTAACATATATAGCGTCTAATGAGGCTCTAAGCAGGAATTTTCACCAACACTTTGTAAGTTACATCTGATCTCAAATCCTTGATGATACCATCCTCTATGAGATTACCATTCACATAAACCTCAATAGCTGCAACACCGGAATCACGCTTCATATCTACATGAAGCTCTGCTCCCCTAAAGGTACGCTTAACAGAAGCCTCTTGCCAGTCAGAAGGAAGCTGTGGTTTTATCTGGAGCCCTTCCTTATGACCCTGTAATCCGAATAATCCATCAATTAGACAGCGATAGACCCATGGTACCGTCCCTGTGTTGAACAGGTGACTTGAGCGTCCAGCTGTTCGCGGAATCTGTCGGTATGCTCCTCGATAATAGTTGGGTATAAACACGGGCAGTTGCCCTCTTTGGACAATATCCTCAAGGTCTGGCCCTGGAAGCATCTTCCGAAGTAACCGATACGCGTTATCCTGCTCACCCACGGAATACAGTGCATAGATATAGAATGCCGCAGCATGATTATATACCGCTCCATTCTCTGCAGATCCCGGATGCTTCTGTGTTACTCTGCCTACATCCTCTCGCATTGCCGTGAAGGATGGTGCCAGCTTCTCAACGCCATATGGTGATTCTAATTGCTCCTCAACCGCTTTGATCAGCTTCACTTGTTTCTCAGCATCGGCAGCACCACTTAGCAATGACCAGCCTTGCGGGTTAATGTAAATTCGGCCTTCCTTATCCGTACTAATGCCGAATACGACATTATCATCCGTAATTCCTCGTGCATACCATTCGCCATCCCACAAGTATCTATTGATGATATCATTCGTTTCTTGAGCGGCCAATCGGTATTCCTTGCTGCTATTGTCCTGTCCACTTCTCTCACATATGTCAGCCCATACCGTACATGCATATGCCGTAGCGATCGTTAACCAACCGGAAACGCCTTTACCTTTGTACCCCACCATATTCATGGGATCGCACCAATCACCTTGGTTGATGAAATTTAACCCGCGTTCATCTCGGTCGTGAAGAAGCCAGTTGACCGCTAGATTAATATGTTCGAAGACAGATCCCGTACTACCACCTTCCGCATAAGGAACTATCTCATCTAGTACAGAATAATCATTGGTCTCATCAAGATAAGTACTTAAGCAGATGGGCAACCAAACGGAATGGTCCGTATGTGGGACCTGATTAATATATTTGAGCTGAGCATCCTTGTGTAGAATAATACCATCAGGCATAGCACCACTCTCATGCTGCTGGCTTAACGCTATTAGGAAAGCTTCCCTTGCAATCTGTGGTTTAATGTAACTCATGCCCATATGGTCTTGCAGGTAGTTCCGCGTCTGGGGATCAGTCGTGAGACGGTTCGTCTGACCGTGATAATAGATTTGCCGAGGTAACCAATGGTTAACAAAATTATCAAGATCAGCATCCGGTGTTGTGATCTCTATGCACCCTCTGCCTTCCTTAATATATTCAGCGTATTCTAGTTCAGCTTGAACAAAACCATCATCTCCAACGGCATTCTTACTCATAAAATATTTCTCGCGAATTTGACCAATTTGCCCTTCGTTGTGCGCTGGACCAAATAAGAATCGATATTCCTTATCCTCATCTGTATCCAGATCTAATCGATATTGAAGAACAGCTACCGGAGTTTCATACCGAGAATCGCCTTTGGACAATTCATCCCTCTGGATCGACGAAGGGTTTGTAATGCCGCCCTCACCTTCAAAGGCTTCCTGGTTCACTTCCCAAGCTGAAGGCTCATGATCGGCTAATAGATATGTTTTGTCGTTATAATCTTTAATCTTGTCATAATCCTGATATTTCTGATAAGGCGTAACACATGAGCATACAATACCTTGTAACGCTTTATTATACTCGCCTGATTGATTCATCCATGACATATAGCCAACTGTAAAATATGGATAAATACTTAATTTACGTTTCTTCTGCGAAAGATTCTTCACTTTAACTCGCCATAGCTCCATGGCATCATCCTTAGGTAAGCTCAAGCTCATTTCAATCCGAATATCTTTACTCTCAATTACCCATTTAATATTATTCTTCCCTATAGAGAACGTATAGTTGTCGGCGTGCGTGCGAACAGGCTCATAGGGCGCAGAGAAAATTTCGCCACTTTCCTCATCCTTTATATACACAAAACGGCCGGGATGATGGGCATAGTAAGGCTGCTCGGGCTGCATGAACGTCTTAGCCTCTAAATTCGGTGCATACGAATACTTGGCTGGTTCAGGCTGCATAAATTGAGCGACAGCATATCCACGACAATTCATATGAATCATCATTTTCTCATTCCATAGAAACCCCGAGGCCTTCGGAAGGGTAATAGGACTTGTCAGCTCATATCGTTCATTATTGTCAGTTGCTCTAATCATTATTGTACCTCACTTTCGAGTGAATAGATTTTGCTTAATATCATATCATATTAAGGGAAAATTACGGATAAATTATGCTAATCATTAGCGGTTAGGGATGTACCCGTCCCTTTATCCGCTTCTTTCTCCTTGGATAGGAACCAACCGCCTAGAGCAATCAATATTAGGATGACATAGAACGTTAATTTCCATGTAGGGTTCTTGGCAAAGCCTTCAGGCAATACGGAAAGTGCTGGATGGGACAGAGTATACACGGATAGCTTAACCCCTACCCAACCAACAATCAGGAAGGCCGCGATTTCGAGACCTGGCCTGCTCTGCAGTAGCTTCACAAAGAACGTTGCCGCAAATCGCATAATGATGAGACCGATAAAGCCTCCAGCAAAGATGACAAGGAAGTGCCCCCCATCCATGCCCCCGATCTGTGGTAGTGTAGTCTTCGGCAGGGCCACAGCTAAGGCCACAGCTGCCAGAATAGAATCCACAGCAAACGCTATGTCCGCCATTTCAACCTTAAACACCGTCCACCAGAAGCCAGCCTTTTTCTCAGGCTTTTCTACTCCTAGGCTTACTTTTGATTCAGCTCTTCTAACCAGAAGCTTCCTGAATAGATGATTCAAAGCAATGAAAATCAAATACAGAGCACCAATTGCTTGAACCTGCCACACATCCACCAAGAACGAGATTACGAATAAAGAAGCTAAACGAAAAACAAATGCCCCAGCCAATCCATAGAATAATGCCTTCTTCCGTTCCTTATCCGGCAAGTGCTTCACCATAATGGCAAGCACTAACGCATTGTCTGCCGCCAAAAGCCCCTCCAAAGCAATTAAGACCAAAAGCACCCAGCTATACTCCAACAAAATTGAAATTTCCATACTCTTAACTCCCTTCGTGTTATAAACAAGATAATTGCCCAAAACATAACAACAGCCCTTGCCGCATGCGGCAAAGGCTGTACGAATACAAATAAAAGACCTTTACCGAATTGGCAAAGGTCTTGCTAACAACGCTAAGGACGTTGCAACAAAGCCGGAGGCATTTAGCCACGTAATGACGACTTTGTATGGAATAGCTACTCCCCTTTGAGGGTTATGAAGTTAGAAACAATATAGCAGGCTGACGAGCAGATCGTCAACACTTATTTGTATTGGACATATTCTATAGTTCTGTCGGCATTGGATTATCTCTCATAAAAAAGAGAACAGCATCGCAGCTGTTCCCTCTGTTCTAAGAATGTTAAAGATTATTTCTTTCGCAATATCGTCATCTACTGAACTAGGATCATAATCAAGCTCATTGCTAGTGATAGAAGTCAGTACAACGGAATCCAATTCAGACGATCCATCATTAGCATTCATATTTATATAGAGAATAATCATTAACTGAAGTTAAGTCCTCTAGTTAGCTGCGTATATACCTTGCTCGTAAATGAGTGTGTACATTATTCCCGTATCGGTTAATATCGCGGTATCTATGCTATCATCTACCAAACGAACTTCGCGTCCACTCGCATCAATTGTATATAGTCCTAGATCATAGCCCTTGGATACATAATAAACACCAACTTCCCCCACATAGAAAGAACTGACCGATTTTTCACTAAGCTTTACTTCCTGCCCATCCGCTATATCATATTTATACAACTCGCCCAAAGTAGAGGTGCCCTTGTTCGCATTTGCCGTATAGTAGATACTTCCCTGGTGGAACTCTACATGTAATACTTTTCGCTCAACTAGAGTCTGAAGATTGCCTCCATTCCTATCAACACTTATTAAATGACCCGATCTTGCATCGATATAATAAATGAGCTGATCAACGATCCAGAACTGATTTGTCGAAGAGGTTAGCTTGACTTGTGTCTGGTCTGTGAGATTAATTCTGTATACGGCACCTTCGTCTTTAAGATCACTTTCTTCATATCCTAATGTATACAGATAGCCATCTTCAATATGCAATACTCTGCTGTAGGAATAACTGACTCCTCCATCCTCCCATATAGTTCGGTTGATATCATAGGTAAACCCTGGCACACCAATTAAAGTTTCTTCACCCGTCACCACATTAACTCTACTTAGGTTATTAGCCGCATTGCTCATAGGCCTATAATCGGTCGTATAGATATCGTTGTCTTCTTCTACAAAGCTAATAAGGGTCTTTGTCTGGGTAACACTTGTGAGAGTGCCATGTTCCACCTTATATAGATGCTCATACCCCATAGTCCAATCCCCAGTATGCAGATTAATATACAAATCCTCACCTATATACTGAATGGTATCTACCCAGCCATCTCCTGAACTCCATGGATCAAGCGTAGAGATTTTCCTAGACTTGTTATCGGCCAAATGAAGTGCATAGAGCTCTCCGCGACCATTTATCGAAGTAACGTAGTAGAGTTCATCATTGATAATCTTTGCAGAAGCAAGAGTTGGTTTTCCTAATAGTGGAACGGGCATCTCCGTTTGGCCTTCTTCTCTTTTGTATAACACATCCTTTGCCTCGTCATTCAGGTAACTCCACTTGTAATAATATAGGAACTTCCCGTACTTCGTAATAGGGTAGACTGTACGATTGTAATCAACCCGTTCTCGCGTATCGCTCAATTCCATTTTGATTTGATCCTTGATGGCTAACGTCTGTGGATGCTGGAGATCTACGTATTCATCTCCGATGATAATCAATCCGTCCAACCAGTCGATTTTTTTGCCCAGCGCTGTTGCCGCACTTCTTAGAGGGAGTACGATGCGGCCATTTATATTCTGTGGGGCTACCTCCAGTGCTTCAGGCTGATTATTGACAATCATCGTCTTGCTATTTACCGTAAATTTGATGGTTCTCTGTAATTGGTTATTCGTTAAGAGCACCTCATCCGGGTATTGAGACTGCCAGATCGTTTGCCACATACTCTGAAATCTATCAGACTCCGTTGCAAGATAACCCATCAATCGAATCGGGACCAAGACACGCCCATTCCTCTCAACGATTGAATAATCCTCATAAAGATCGGTCTTCTGTCCTTTAACAAAAGCTTTACCCTGATAATCGTAAGGAATAATCACCATCTGATCGAAAACTTCATTCAACGGTTTTTTGTTCACTACATCCCCTGCGTAAATGGAGGAGGTCCCACCAAGAACCATTGCACCAATTAATATCATCAGTATATACATTCTCATAGAAGCCACTCCTTTTCCCAATTCTCTCTCCATTTCCTACTAAGTATTAAACGGATTCCCGTTAGCAAATGTTGCCACTCCATGTATGAATCATTGACTTAAGTCAATGACATGACACAAACTCCCTATTACAATGAAATTATAAATTGTAATAAAGGAGATAATTTAATGACTTCATCAGCTCAAGAATTATCGTATCAACGAAAATCTGCACTGGCTGCTGGCATTGCACTTATCGTCATGGCGCTTGCCGCATTCTTCTCCTATGGCTATGTCCATAGCAGCATGGTGGTGCAAGGTGATGCTAGTGCCACATATAACAACATCATGTCGTCCAATATGCTGTTCAAAGCTGGTATTCTGGGTTGGCTCATCATTCTAATCAGTGACATCGTCGTCCATGGGCATTCTACATCTTCCTGAAGCCCATCAATAAACACCTATCATTGCTAGGTGCTTGGCTCCGACTCTCCTATGCGACTATATTAGGAATCGCCATCATGAATTTGTTATTTGTGCTACTTCTTACTAACAATACGGACGATGTAACCTTATTAGGGATCGGTCAGCTTCAAGCACATGTGATGCTGTATTTGAACGCATTTGACGCAATCTGGTCTATTGGTTTGATCATTTTTGGTGGGCATCTACTGATTGTAGGCTACTTGGCTTTCAAATCAGACAGTATACCTAGAATTCTTAGTATCTTATTGTTGGTTACTGCAATAGGCTATATGATCATTCACCTTTGCCTAACGTTTCTACCTCAATACGACGGACTCATTACAATATTCGAATATATATTTACTGTGCCGATGATTGCAGGGGAATTAGGTTTTGGTATATGGCTGCTGATAAGAGGAGGAAGAACTCCTAAATGTGTATGATAACCTAACGGTGGACGTCCTTGTCTTGAGCTAATGACTACTATCGTTGGGTGGACATGATATATCTTCCACTTGTGTTCCTAAATAGATGCGAAATTACAACTATCAAATCATTGGCTAACTTCAATGAAACAATAAGTGCATTAGTACAATTAAAATCCCAAGGATCGCATGAAATCCCAGGATATCAGAAGATTAATTGTAATACGTTCTTATTTCCTCTCCTTCGTCTGGTTTGATATCAAACAATTGTAAATATGCACTATTTTAAAAAAAGAACCCACAGTTATCCTCGAACACTTATAAACTCTGTTATGTTAAAAAAAGGGAACAGCATTTGCTGTTCCCTTTGCCTGTGAATGATTTAATTTATTTCTTCTTTCCTTTTGGAACCTCTTTGTTGTTTCCTTTGTCATGAGGTACTTCAACTACAGCGGTTGCTGTTGTTTGATTTCCTGCTCTATCCGTTACCGTATAAGTGATGGTATACACGCGTCCTGTTCCTTCGCCAGATCGCTCTGCACGAAGTTGGAAGCTTGTATCATTCTCACCGAATGCGGCTCCTTGAATATCATTCGCAACATCATCATCTACTGAACTAGGATCATAATCAAGCTCATTGCTTGTGATCGAAGTCAATACAATGGATTCCAAACCAGACAAGCCTCCATCAGCTACAACCGTGGCTGTGATATCTACAAGCTTATGATTAGGTGACCATAGTGTTGAGGTGCCCACTGCTATAGTTAATTCAGGTGCTGTTATATCGATGTTAACATTTATGGTTTGTATAGCTTCCACATTACCCGCTGCATCTACACTCCAATAGGTAATTACATGGTTACCCTCACCGGAAACGATAACCGAAGTGCCAGATTGAGCTTCAGCACCATCTACTGTGAAGTAAGTATTAGCTACTCCAGAATAGTTGTCCGTTGCTGCCAAGTTAACAGTAACATCCGCATTAAACCATCCATTTGAGTTAAATTCAGTACCCGTAGAAGCTACAGTTACTGGTGCTACTTTGTCGATGTTCGTGATCGTTACTGTCTTGTTCGTTACATTGCCGACCGCATCCGTCGCAATGAATGTAAACTCACCATTCGCGGTATACGTGTGGCTTGCTGTGTTCAATGTGCCTTCATTCGTAGTTACCGTTACAACTACATCTTGGTTTGTTGGTGCTGTAGTGTATGCATCCACTGTAATTACTGGTGGTGTTTTGTCGATATTCGTGATTGTTACCGTCTCGTTCGTCACATTGCCTGCCGCATCCGTCGCCGTGAACGTAAACTCACCGTTCTCCGTAAATGTATGGCTTGCTGCGTTTAATGTGCCTTCATTCGTGGTAACTGTTACAGCCACATCTTGATTCGTTGGTTCCGTATTATAGTTCCCCACTGTGATTACTGGTGGCGTTTTGTCGATATTCGTGATTGTTACCGTCTCGTTCGTCACATTGCCTGCCGCATCTGTTGCTGTGAACGTAAACTCACCATTCTCGCTAAATGTATGGCTTGCTACATCCAATGTTCCTTCATTCGTGGTAACCGTCACAATAATATCCTGATTCGTTGGAGCCGTAGTGTATGATCCTATTGTGATTACTGGTGGTGTTTTGTCGATATTCGTGATCGTTACTGTCTCATTCGTCACATTACCTGCCGCATCCGTAGCCGTGAACGTAAACTCACCGTTCTCCGTAAACGTATGGCTTGCTGCATTCAATGTACCTTCATTCGTAGTAACCGTCACGACAACATCTTGGTTTGTCGGATCCGTCGAATAGGATCCAACTGTGATCACTGGTGCTACTCTATCGATATTCGTGATCGTTACTATTTCGTCCGTCACATTGCCTGCCGCATCCGTAGCCGTGAACGTAAACTCACCGTTCTCTGTAAACGTATGGCTCTCTGCGTTTAATGTTCCTTCATTGGTGGTGGCTGCGACAACTACATCTTGGTTCGTCGGAGCTGTTGTATATGATCCAACTGTGATCAATGGTGCTACTTTGTCGATATTGGATACGGTCGCTACTGCCTCACCTGTATTCCCAGCAGCATCAACAAACTGGAAAGTAAAACTACCATTTTCACTAAATGTATAGCTTGCTGATCCGTCATTGTTCGTAATTGTAACTGTTTCACTTGGAGTGATCGAAGCTACTACGTCCATGTTGGTTGGTTCGATTGTACTATAGTTAACCTCTGCAGTAGGTGCAGGGTCTACCAGAACAGGTGCTGTTGGTGCATTGATACTTAATGTAATCTTGTAGTTAAGTCCTGCCCAGCCGCCTTCATCCCTAACATTGATAAGAATGGTGTTCAGACCTGGCTGAACTTCACTTGCAATACTGGCATCAAGATCAATAGAATTTTCTCCTACGATGTCCGTAACATGTGTACCATTCAACGAGATGGTCGCATAATTATCAGCTTTGATGTCAAATTTCATCTCTGCGTTGGTTGCATCGTCAGGCACACTAAATTGGACTCTATATAGAACCTCCATGTTCAAGCATGCCCCGCCGCTAGCCGCACAGTTGAGCCAACTATTCGTGTCCGGCACAAAGCCCCATGGATGTGAACCATACAGATAAGCACTATTCCAAGTTTGTCCTTCGTCTAATGAGAACTCCGTGTGTGCGTCGGTATCTCCAGGTGTACCATTAGCACCATGAATGATTAAAGTCTTCGTAGTATCAATAACATTTAAGTTGAAAGTACGCTTCATCTCTGAGTGTCCATCGTTTACTAGAAGTTCAATGGACATGGTTCCCGATTGATTGTTCGCCGGGGTAATGACCATATTCCGTTCAGAGCCAGTCCCGTTTAATTGAATGGTAGCATCTGCATTCGAAGAAGCTGCAGTCACTACTAAACTATCAAGCGGAGTTAGATCGTCATTCACTGTGAATGCAACAGTAACTGACGTATCCTCATTCGTTGTTTGATCTGCAATATCCGAAACCGTAGGCTTCGCATCCAAAGTAACAATAGAGTTTGCAGTTAGTGAAATCTGCGGATCCCCTGCTGTTCCACCATACTCAACAACATAACCGGCTATTGAGCCACTATAGTATGGGAAGTCATTCCAGGAGCCGTCTGAATAGAAGTGCGCATAGTCTTCTCCATTATAGTCATTTGGCTCCCCACCAGCCCAATTATTGTACTGTCCGAATGTATCAATCGACGTATGCGTGTGATAGACAGGAACATAGTAGTGACCATTCCAATACGAGTAGTGGTAATGTTGGGAAGTTGAGATTTGTGTAAAAGCAGTTCCTGCTTCAGGTCCAGTAACCCATTTCCAGGTATTCTCAGTCTTTGCATCACTTGCACCAATCCATCCAAACCCTTTTAACTTTTGAGTAATAAAAGCATTCTCCGTAGAAGAGGTAATCGTAGTAAGGTACCCCTTTAAACCATAATAGCTTCTGCTCTCTGCTGCAATTTTGGCGTCAGTCCAAGTAATCGCGGGCGATTCAACAAATTCGTAGAAGTGTCCATTATCCTGATTATATAATGTGCTCTCGCCAATCGAAAAGGATATCGTTTTCTGGCTTGCACTGCTGTAACTGGAGCCATTAAGGTTCTGAAACTGCACTGACCTTAATGCGGTCTGATAATTCTCTGCAGATGCGGTTCCGCTCAACGATAATATTCCGCTCGCTGCATCGTAGCTTCCTGTGATCCCATTCTGATTCTCGAATAACAATTCATCCGATCCGCTAACAAATCCTTGTGAGATGGACACTTTCGCACCATCAAAGGTCTCACCGGTTAACGTAATATTAGCATCCACAATAACGGGATCAAGAGATTCGTAGAACGTTACATTCTGGCCCGATCCTGTTAGACTAACAGCCTCTTCGGCATAGGCGCTTGGCGTTAAACCGAAACCAGCAAAGCTTACAAATAAGGAGATGATAAGAGCAATTCCTAGAGCAATAATAAAGTGATGCTTCCTGTTAGAGCTAGAGTACCTATTAACTTCTAATCTTTCCAAAATGTTTCCTCCTAAGTAGATAAATAATAGACTCGGTATATTGTCGAATCCGATCGAATTGTAGGCACTTGTAGTTCATACTACCTACAGACAAAGTTAAATATACCTACTAATCGTTTATAAATCATCTAACTAAAGTAATAGTTTTGAAAAATATTCTTGATTTAAGTCAATGACTGGTCATAATCCTTCTGTTTATAATGAAATCAACGAATAACATCTTATTAGCAAAACCTATACCCAAGGATAATGAGATTCTGATACGAATATTTGCGACAACCGTGGCATCAGAGGATCCGGGAATGCGAGGCTCCCCAGGCCTGAATGGTTTTAGGAAACCGAAGAAAAACATACTGGGGTTTTATCTAGCCGGCGAAGTGGAAGCCACGGGGAAAGATGTGCAACGATTCAGAATAGGTGATCAGGTTTATGGAAATACCGGACTGGGCTTATTAGGTACTTATGTCGAGTACAAGTGTGTGCCTGAGGAAGGAGCGATTAGGCAAGAGCTCGTTCTCACGTTGTAAGGGTTCACTATCGGGGAATGGTATCTACCTTACGACGGTTCCTTCGCCAGCTAATGTTCTACAAATGTTATGGATCTCCAATTGAGGCGGGGGAGTTCAAATCGATTATAGACAGACTCTATCCTTTGCAACAAATTGCCGAGGCTTAGAGGTATGTTGAAAAGGGCTACAAAAAGGGAATTGTGGTAGTTACCTTGGATCATCATAATGAGGAATACTAATATCTACTTATTTATTGATCTTTATGAACCCGCTTCTTGACGATTAAATGAGGTCGTTTCAACAATAGTGCTTTGAAGCGTTCTTCAGGTGCAGAAGCGATGAATGCGGCAAATTCTTCTTGTACTTGTCCAAAGTTTTCCTCCATCATCTTGCGTGTCATTGTTTCTAATTGTGCGTACTTGTTGTACATATCCTGCTCGATATCAAGGTCACCTACAACCAGCACGGAGTCTTCTAGACACGTCAAAGAATATTGGGATGACTTATCCAGCTTATGAAGATTGAAAATCGAGACGGCTTCTTCCTCTGTATAGAAGTTGGATGTGATCTCTTTGCCCGATTCATCAATAGCATACTGCCTAACACAACCCTTTAACACAAAATAACATTTAGTGGGAATATCCCCTTGTTGAAGGAGAATCGTTCCTTTTTTATACTCCTCAATAACTATCTCATCGGCGATTGCCTGTTGTTCTTCTTCGCTAAGGGATGTGAATCTTGCCATATACTTCATTAGTATACTTTTCATGGTTTATTTCCTTTCACCTCGAAGATTAAACTATAATGATTACTATCATCATACTAAACCCCCGCAGCAAGTAAAGAAGGAATAATTTGCTTCATGACATCAGCCCCGACGGTCCTTACCACCGGGGCTGGATTCGTATTGAGAATGACCTGATGGTTCTCATCAAGAATAACGAATTCCGTGCCTTCAAAAATAGCATTGCTCAAGAAGCTTTCACGCAACAGGCTTAACGGGATCAGCGGCGGCAATGGATATGGCTGAAAAATATATTTTGATTGTATTATATCGAAGGTATCACTATCACCACAAACTGTATTTGAGCATACTTTGATCGTATCAGCTTTCGCCCAAATATCGTGTACGGAGGAACAATTCCCATGAGTAATCATTCCTTAACGATTAATATAAGATCTCAATCAGCCCGTTACGGTTATGGTATGCGCAAAAAGGCGCTAATTATACAAGGAGGCTATCAGCCGCATCGGCCAAAAGAAGTTGCGGAGATTCTTGCGGGATTGCTGCTACAGGAAAACTTTGAAGTGGAAATTTCGGATACATTGGACAGTTTGCTTGACCGTGAGAAATTAATGCTTACGGATTTAATCGTTCCCAATTGGACATTGGGGGCAATTACGAAGGAGCAGCGTGCTTCTTTTCTTAAAACTGTTAGCAACGGAACTGGTGTAGCCGGCATGCATGGCGGTATGGGAGATGCGTTTCGCTGCGAGATAGAATATCAGCTCATGGTAGGCGGGCAATTCGTCGCCCATCCTGGAGGGGCGAATATAACCTATCCGGTCTTCATTTGCGATCGGGATCACCCCATAATGGCAGGAATTCGTGATTTTGTCGTGACTTCCGAGCAATACTACATGCTTGTTGACCCGGCCAACGAAGTGCTTGCAACTACCTTTTTCAATAGAGTGCATCCTCCGGAAGTTTGGCGAAAAGTGGTTATGCCTGTCGTATGGACTAAAAAATATGGTAACGGCCGGATTTTCTACAACTCTTTAGGACACTCTCTGGACGTTGTAACAAAGCCGGAAGTTCTTACGATGATGAAACGGGGAATGGTATGGGCTGCCCGATAAATCCCCCTCCCAAAGGAAGTGAAGCCATGAGAATCTTTGTTGCAAAAGATGGGTATACCTTGCGGAAAATCGCGAATCAGCATCAGATTTCGGTCTCGGAGCTTATGACGCTGAACCCGAGCATCAAGGATCCTGATCAGAACATCGGTAACATACCGGTTAGACTCCCGTCGTTAAGCACGGCGGACATGAGCCGACTATATATTCCCCCCACATGTCCACCTGCCCCTCCCATACAATATTTGGATCAATGGATTCCACTTACCCCGATAGAGGAGATGGAGAAAACCGAGTATGACATCCTGATCGTTGGTACCGGGGCGGGAGGCAGCGCCGTTCTGTGGCGGCTATGTGAACAGCTCCGCGCGAATGGTAAACGGATTGGCATCATTGAGGCAGGCGATCTTCTATCACCGACGCATGTACAGAACCTCCCTACTATGAATGTGGAGCGATTCGTACAATATTTCTCAAACCCTAAAATTTCAATACCGATTGGCAAGAGAATCCCAGACTTTCCTGCGGCGACGCTGCTTTATGCGCTTGGGGGTAGAACACTGTTCTGGTCTGGTGTCTCTCCTCGCATGCATCCTTCGGTGCTAAGAGGGTGGCCGGTCACATTGAAAGAGATGAACTATTACTATAATGTAGCTGAACAGATTATGAACGTTACCCAGGATTACACTAAGGGATCCTCAATTACCGAGGTCCTCTTGAACCGGCTCCATGGAGGTGGTGTTACCGAAGCGGCTAGCTTTCCGTTAGCGGTTGATTTAGCACAGACCAAATATGGACGAATCCATTCCAATGTATTTTACAGTGCCATGAATCTATTTGGGTATTCCTTAAACCTCAGGCCTTTCGATCTGGCTGTGAATGCCCATGCAGTAAAGGTACTCCATGAACATGGGAGCGCTGTTGGTGTGGAAGTGATGAACCCGGACAAGAAATCGTTTTTTCTCAGAGCGAAGAACATAGTCTTATCAGCAGGGGCCCTCAAAACCCCGCAAATTCTGCTTCATTCTGGGATTCAAGGAGGAGCAATTGGTCATTACCTCACCAATCATTCTTTTGTCATGGCGCATGGTGTGTTGAATAGGGCGGATTTTCCCGAAATTTTAGGGACGCTCGGTATATTAATCCCTCAGACAGAGGAGCAGCCCTTTCAAATTCAACTCTATGGACCTGGAGACGACTTTTGGTACAGCTATGAAGAACCGCCTTTGCAGAAAGAATTGGAAGTTCGTTTCGAAGGTTTTGGCATCGTGGAATCACGGTATGAGAATCAAGTCTACTTGAATCCACAAAGCCGTGACGAATATGGAGTTCCGAAAATTGAAATCAATTTCTCTTATAGTGAACAGGATAAAGAAATTATTGAACGAGTATCGCATGCGGTAAAACAAGTTTCTGAAATTGTTAAAGCACCTATAATTTCTGAGGATGGCAAGTCCGATATTTGTCTGATGCCCCCAGGGCAAGATAATCATGTGTCTGGAACTTGCCAGATGAGTGATGACAGCAGCGGTGGGGGCACGAATCGTTATGGAGAGGTGTTCGGCATGTCCGGTTTATTCGTAGCAGATAACAGCGTTCTGCCTCCTATGGGAGCATCCAATCCGACTTTATCAACAGTAGCCCTTGCTATACGTACAGCTGATTACATTGTGGCGAAATTAAAGGGCAAGTAGACGCGTTTATTCAAAGGAGATTGTATGATCAAACAACCTAAATTTGGAAGCTATACCAAATGCCAAGAAATACCCATTTTCCACCCTCCGCAATATCAGCCTCAACAGCCCGGAATTGAATCCATCATGATTCCAAGACCCATTTCCGAAAACCCTTCATATCTAGGATCATCAAAGTTACTAGACAAAGTGGCGATTATCACAGGTGGAGACAGCGGCATAGGGAGAGCGATATCCTATGCCTATGCCAAGGAAGGGGCGGACATCGTCATTGTTTATTACAATGAACATGGCGATGCCGAGGAGACGCGGAGTAGAGTGCTGGAGCTGGGGCGACGGTGCTTGACAATCGCCGGTGATATCGGTGAAGAAGAGTTTAGCAAGCAGATTGTGGAACAAACCATAAACACCTTCGGTCGAATCGATATTGTGGTCAACAATGCCGCTGTACAATTTAATCAATCCCGCATTGAAGATATTAGCCAGGAACAGCTGGAACTCACGTTTCGAACGAATATATTTGCTTTATTCTATCTAATCAAAGCGGCTCTCCCCCACTTAAAACCAGGCAGTACGATTATAAATACCAGCTCTGAAACTGCAACGATCGGATTTAGAAACTTAATTGATTATTCTGCAACCAAAGGCGCGATCAGCACATTTACCCGTTCCTTGTCATTATCGCTCACTGAACGTGGAATCCGTGTCAATGCCGTGGCACCTGGGATAACCTGGACTCCGCTCATTCTGGCATCGCTGCCACCGGAATTTTATATATCTGCCGGTTTTGACAATCTCATGAAACGGAACGCAGAACCTGCAGAGCTTGCACCGGCTTACGTATACTTAGCGTCAGATGATTCCTCCTACGTAGTTGGGCAAGTCCTTCATGTAAACGGCGGCTCGTACTTCAGTCAATGAAATTCTAATGGATCCCATATAAGGCAACGAGAATATTATAGGGCTCAGTTCTGCTTAATTGTTGCTTAGATACCTGAAATACTCGCTTGTTGCTGCGCATCGACCTCAAAACTGAGCTAGTACAAAATTACAATTAAAACTTGGGTTGTAGCGATCATTTCGGGGGTTATTCATCAATTAAGCAGAACTGAGCCATTATTATAAATATTGCTGTTCCGTCCCCACTTCAAATTGCCGACCCCATTGCTCCAGAAAATCCATTAGCGGCTTCAACCCTTTCCCTAGATCGGTCAATTCGTATTCGACCTTCGGGGGAATCAAGGGATACTCCTGTCGCAACAAAATACCAGCTTCCTCAAGCTCTCTAAGCTGTTCCGCAAGCACTTTATGTTGAATGCCCCTAATCTCTTTCTTGATCTCTCCGTATCTCTTTTTCCCTTCCATGAGACGACAGATAATGGTCATTTTCCACTTGCCAGAGATCGTGTGAATAGACAATTCAATGGGACATTGAAACTGTCTTTGATTGATTCTGTACATACTTTGCATGATCCCCTTCCTAACCATCCGGTTAGTAGTATACAAAAAAGTGCGTACTTCTCTAACGAAACTATAACGATTATGATAGGAGATGTAAACCCAACCTGACCGGTCGAATGGGGAGCTGAACAAAGGAGAGAAAGATAATGCCAAGTAAAACAATGAAAGCCGTTGGTTTTTATAAATATTTTCCGATTGAGCATTCCGAGAGCCTATTAGACATCACGCTGAATAAGCCGGCTGCTGTCGGGAGCGATCTTCTTGTCCGGGTAAAGGCTGTATCGGTCAATCCGGTAGACGTCATCGTGCGAGCCCCGAAAGATACCGTCGAAGATAAACCGAAGGTAATTGGATGGGACGTGGCCGGCGTTGTCGAGCAGACGGGACCAGATTGCAAGATCTTCAAACCTGGTGACGAAGTATATTATGCGGGCAGTTATATAAGGGATGGAGGTAATAGCGAATTTCATCTGGTGGATGAACGAATTGTTGGCAAGAAACCGGCTTCGCTCGATTATGCAGAAGCTGCGGCGCTTCCGTTAACAACAATCACCGCGTGGGAGGCTTTATTCGATCGTTTGAGCATCCCAACCGACACGGAGAGAAATCGCGGCAAATCGCTGCTCATCATCGGAGCGGCGGGAGGGGTTGGTTCCATTGCCATTCAGCTTGCCAAATGGGCAGGACTGACTGTAATCGGAACTGCGTCTCGTCCGGAGTCGTCCGAGTGGATACTCAAGATGGGAGCCGATCTTACGATCAATCATCAACAGCCATTGCTGCCGCAGCTGCAATCGATGGGTCATGAACATGTTCATTATATATTCAACTTAAGCAGCACGGATGTTTATTGGAACCAGATGGTAGAGTCAATTGCTCCACAAGGCAGAATCTGCGGAATTGTGGATGCCTCAGGCCCAGTAAATTTAACTCAGTTGAAGTTCAAGAGTGCAACGTTCGTCTGGGAGATGATGTTCACCCGGTCGATCTTCCAGACAGAGGACCAGATCGAACAGCACAAATTGCTGAATCGAGTGGCTGAGATGGTTGACGCCGGTATCATACAGACGACACTTACCCAACGCTTGGAGCCATTCAATGCTATTACGATGCGACGCGCTCATGCTATTGTTGAATCGGGTTCATCTATCGGTAAAGTCGTGGTGGAACATATCTGAGTCTTGACACCACGAACTCTTCCTGAAATAAGAGATCAATATGGCCATCCTTTGTGGGATGGTCATTTCTCTGCTGCCTACCAATCGATATGATCGAAAACTCGAGCATCGTAAAGTATGTCACTCCAGAAGCGATAATATATTCCTTTTCGCCTCATAAATCTGTCTTGCCCCAATGATAACGACATTCTTAGGATCTATTTAACAATTAACTAAAGACAGGAATTTTCTCACTCAGACCAAGCGTCTCTGCTGTTGATCTATGAATCTCTTGCAGAAGCTCAGGATTATCCATGAGTGACACGCCATAAGAAGGAATCATTTCTTTAATCTTCGGTTCCCACTCTTTCTTATGCTGCGGGAAGCATTTATTAATGACCTCAAGCATAACGTGAACAGCAGTAGAAGCACCTGGGGAGGCACCTAACAATGCTGCAATCGAGCCATCAGCGGCACTAATTAATTCCGTACCAAATTGAAGTGTACCTTTGCCGCCAGCTTCCGTATCTTTGATAACTTGCACACGTTGGCCCGCTACTACTGAATCCCAATCCTCGCTTTTGGCGTTCGGGATAAACTCTCGTAACTCTTCCAAACGCTTTTCTTTCGATAACATCACTTGCTCGATCAGGTACTTGGTCAAAGGCATATTCTTGGCACCTGCCGACATCATTGTTACTAGATTATCCGGTTTTACGGAAGTTACCAAGTCAAACATGGAGCCGTTTTTTAAGAACTTGGGTGAGAAGCCGGCAAACGGTCCGAATAACAACGATTTTTTGTTATCGATAAATCTGGTGTCCAGATGCGGAACAGACATTGGAGGAGCTCCAACCTTAGCTTTGCCGTATACTTTGGCATGATGCTGCGCTACAACATCCGGATTATTACACACCATGAACATGCCACTTACTGGGAATCCCCCAATATGTTTTCCTTCAGGGATACCGGATTTTTGCAGTAAATGCAGGCTTCCGCCCCCGCCTCCGATAAAGACGAATTTTGCAGTATGGCGTTCGATGCTTCCGCTTTCCACGTTTCGCACTTTCAATTCCCACGAGCCATCATTAGTACGTTTCATACTATCAACACTATGCTTATATTGGATATCGACGTTTTTACTCTGTAAGTGGTCGAACAACATGCTAGTTAAAGCTCCAAAGTTGACGTCCGTTCCAGAGTCGATTTTAGTTGCCGCTATAGCTTCATTCGATGGACGGTCTTGCATAATAAGCGGAATCCATTCCATCAGTTTTCCCGCGTCATCGGAAAATTCCATCCCTTGAAACAAGGGATTGTTGGACATCGCTTCATACCGTTTCTTTAAAAAAGCTACATCTCGTACCCCTTGTACAATACTCATATGGGGCAATGGCATAATAAAGTCCTGCGGATTATTGATACGCTTACTGTTTACCAGATATGACCAGAACTGCATGGAAACCTGAAACTGTTCATTAATTTTAATAGCTTTGTTAATATCTATAGAACCGTCCGGTTTTTCAACGGTATAGTTAAGCTCGCACAGTGCCGCATGCCCAGTTCCTGCATTATTCCATTCGTTTGAGCTTTCCTCTCCCGCATTTGCGAGCTTCTCAAACACGGTAATTTTCCAATCTGGCACTAGTTCTTTCAATAGTGTCCCCAAAGTTGCACTCATGACTCCGGCACCAATTAATATCACGTCTGTTTTATTTACTCTGTTGCTCATTTTCCCCAACCTCTTACTCTATAATTTGCAAAAAGATGCAGGCGCTCCCTCTTAGGTGTCACACCAAACAAAGGCGTGACTATTCACACACCTTTTCTTTTTCAATTATACCTAAATCAAAGTGTATTACAATTATTTTTCGATTAAAATATCTGCTATTTTATGATAATTATCATTTTTGCCATCTTACGTGAATCACTCCACTTACTTAGTACTATCCCCCAAATTTTAAAACTAACGACAAACGTACATACAGAATTCCTTTAGATACTAACGAAACATCGAGGAAGATGGATTTACAGTCCAGATCATTCCTAAACTCGCCGTATATCATTTGCTCTGCTTAAAGAATAATCGGTTGAAAACCATTCTTTATATATTGTACAGACGGAATATGTCCTCCCGTTGCTTCACAACCTAGTAGCTGAATACCCGTTAACCGAACTTCTTCTGCCACATCTTTTTAGAGTTTGTCATTTTATAATTGTAATGAGCTTATATTCTCCGATTATCGTAGGGTTAAGATTATGTAAATGAGTTTCTAGGGATCAAGAAAAATAAAATCTTAATATATATCCGCCTATAAATTTACATTGAACTGCTAGACTATTCCATGTAACAAAAAATTGTATAGGAGGTAAATTAAAAAAATGAATTCAAAACTCTTTAGTACCGTAACTGGCGTTATACTCACCGGTGCCCTGATTTTCGGAGCAATAGCGACACCCGGAAATCCTCCCCTCACCTATGCTGCGGATGATGTACAAGCAAGCTCCATCTACATAGCGCCCACGAATCATGCAAAATTCCTGGCCGGAGCTAAATTTGATTTTCGTGTGGAGTTGAACAACCTTTCCGCCATGCCTAGCTCAGTAGATATTACGATTAACGGTACGAGTGCAGCAGAATTCTTCAATCAAGATCTTACTAAATCGAACTCATCTGATACTAGTCAAGAATATACCCTTCGTGGTGTAACCTTCGCAAACCCTGGACAATATGTCGTCAAGGTTCAAGCTGACAACATGCAAGAGACTGTTAACTATGAAGTCATTGTTGCGGATATGTATGGGAAGAAAGCCAAGAATGTTATCTTCTTCAACGGAGATGGTATGGGTCACCCCGTAGTTACAGCTGCCCGAATCCTGTCAAAGGGTATGACTGGGGGTAAGTATGATGGTCTATTAGAAATGGACACTATGGATGCACGCGCAATTGTTGCTACATCAGGTCTTGATTCAATCGCTACGGATTCTGCTAACAGCGCAAGCGCCTATGCAACCGGACACAAAAGTGTCATTAATGCATTAGGTGTTTACCCTGATAACACGGAAGATACGTTGGATGACCCCAAGGTTGAAACGATTATTGAGATGCTCATAAGATCCCGCGGCATGTCCACGGGTATTGTATCCACCGCTGAGATCGAAGACGCTTCCCCTGCTGCCGGAGTCTCACATACAAGAAGACGTGCAGACAAGGCAGATATTGCTGAGATGTTCTACAATGTTAAACCGGATGTTATTCTTGGCGGAGGTTCAGCTTACTTCCTTCCTCAATCCATAGAGGGCTCCAAGCGTAAAGATGACAAAGATTTGTTCACGATGTTCGAGGACGACGGGTATGAAGTTGCGATTAACCGCTCTGAATTATTAAGTGTTGCCCCTACTACTGATAAACTTCTAGGACTGTTTCATTTATCTAATATGAGCACTTATTATGACCGTTCTACGAAGAATGAAGAAGCTCTTAAGGGCTTCGATGATCAACCATCTCTCTGGGAAATGACAGAGACCGCAATCGATGTCCTAGATAATAACAACAACGGATTTTTCTTAATGGTAGAAGGCGGAAGTGTGGATAAACAGTTGCACCCATTAGACTGGGAACGTGCTGTACTCGATACGATTGAGATGGATAAGGCAATCGGAATTGCCAAGCGCTTTGCTGAACAGCATGGTGACACCCTTGTTGTAGTAACTGCCGACCACGCGCATTCCATGAGTATTACCGGAACCTATTGGGAAGGTGATGGAAAGTCAGGCAAGGATGCCGTTAGAACTTATCAGAATGCTGGCTTTCCAACATATAAAGATGCCAATGGAGATGGATTCCCCGATGAGCTAGACACAGATAGAAAGCTGGCTGTTCACTTCGCTAATCACCCAGACTACTACGAGGATTACAAGATGGATCCTGTTCCAACCGCTCCTGCTATTAAAAATGAAGAGGGCGTATATGTTGCCAACCCTGGTAAATTATCAAACCCAGAAGACAAGAATAAAGACCGATTCCTTCAAGTGGGTCCATTAAACAGCAGCACGGGTGTTCATACGGTTGAAGATGTTCCGCTTATGGCCCATGGTACAGGATCACAATATTTTAACGGATTCTTGGATAACACAGACGTATTCTATTCCATTGCCAATGCCATGGGCCTGCAGCTTACAAATGTGCAGCGGATAGAAAAAGGATTTGTGCAGTTACGCCAATTTGTTGAATCTCTTGACGGTACATTATATATCGCTGAATCAAATAAATTAACTATCAAGCTAGGTGATGCTATAGCTACGCTTAATCTTACTACGGGTAACGCAACAATGAATGGCCTTTCTAAGAAGACCGAGATTAAGACATTTAACCAACGTGCTTATATTACCAAAGCGTTTGCAATTGAATTACTTGAACTAGCTAATTAAATGAAGTCATACCTAAGTGGAGGTACCATCATGCAGAATCGGAGACCATCTGATATTCTCCATTTCTTAGCTGTTGTGCTTCTTGCTGTAGGGTTTCTCCCTGGCTGTAGTCAATCTTCTCCCCCCGACAGGGAGAGGATTGATTCTTCCGAGACACCTATTCAACAAGAAGTAGTAAAATCCAGCAAATCAGATACCCCCCTAGAAATTGTCACCGTTACTGCTACTGATCCTGATGCTGGTTCTGATGCCGATGCTGATGCTGATGCTCAGCAAGATACTCCAATTGAAATACCCATCAATGAACCCTTAGTAGAACAGAACGATGAAGAGAATAAAGCCGTAGAAAAGGAACAACCAAAGTTAAAAAAAGAGCCTATCTCGCCCAATAACGCTACCGTTCCGGCTTCAATAGCTACAAAGGAAACACCCCCTGCCAACAAAGGGGAAGGTGACAATAAGCTTAGCTTCAAAGGTTTATATGCTTCCATCTCCTCCAGAGGGGTAACTATATCCGACAAGGTCAAGAGTTTATCAGGTCAAGAAGTGGAAATGTCAGGCTATATGGCGCCTCCACTTACAGCGGATGTTACATTCTTCGTTCTTTCCAAAATCCCTCTAGCCGTATGTCCATTCTGCTCTGCTGATGCGGATTGGCCTACAGATATTGTTGTTGTCTATATGCCAGAAGGGGAAGCGTTCATCCCCACCGAACATCCGATCAAGGTCACAGGTATATTGGAAACGGGCTCACATGAAGATGAGGCTACCGGATTTGTCAGCCTAGTTCGCATCTATGCGGACCAAGTAGAGGTGATTAAATAATCATGCTAACTTTGAGGAATATTACAAAATCCTATGCTGCTGTTAACGGTGAAGCACCCCTCACCGTGCTTAATCTACCTAATTTATCGATAAAAGCTGGTGAGAAAGCTGCACTGACCGGGCCTAGCGGTTCGGGTAAGAGTACTTTATTAAACATGATAGCTGGAATGATTAGACCTTCAACGGGTTCGATTACCTTATTAAATACGGACATAGCCAAATTAAGCGAACAACAAATGGACACATTTCGCGCTACGCATATCGGCTATATTCATCAAAGCTTTCATTTGCTGCCCGGTTATACCGCCTTGGAGAACATACTCATTGCCATGAGGTTTGCGAATTCCTTTAAAAGCAGTCAACATCTTCCGAGAGCTAAAGAGCTATTATCCCGCGTAGGCATGGAGCACCGGAGTAATCATAAACCTTCCCAGTTAAGCAGTGGAGAACAGCAGCGGGTAGCCATTGCCCGAGCATTGGCTAATCAACCATCACTTATACTAGCCGATGAACCGACCGCAAACTTAGATGCAGCGAATCGTGAGAAGGTTCTCACCTTATTGATCGAGATATGTTCCGATTTACAGACAGCGTTGCTGCTTTGCACACATGATCTAAGCTTGGTCAAGTATACCGATCGCACAATCCAACTACACGAAGGCTCCTCTTTGTTCGAGAAGGAGAAACGTATACATGTCTCTTATTAGTATGGCTTGGCGTAATATTATGATTAGGAAGATACAGACCATTATTACACTTATTATAATTGCGGTAGGCGTGGCCTTGACTCTGAGCACATTGATTATGGCATCAGGCCTTAAAGAAGGAATTGTGGAAGCGAGTAAGCCCTACGGTATGATTGTCGGTTCTAAAGGCAGCGCCAATCAATTAGTTTTTAATACGATTTTCTTAATGGATACACCGCTTGGCAACCTCCCTCTTAGTTTCTATGAAAGTTTGAAAACGGATGAGCGCGTCAAACAAGCGGTTCCCTTTGCGCTTGGCGACAGCTACAAAGGTTATCGATTAGTAGGAACCACAGGTGAATTTTTTGAATTGCGTAGTAAGCCTTCAGATCCCCCTTATTTCCAGCTTTTAGAGGGCTCGTTTTTTGAACACCCCTTTGAGGCGGTCATAGGACATAAAGCTGCGGAGGCAACCGGGCTACAGATCGGGGATACGTTCCGTTCGGGCCATGGGGTGGTTCAAGCCTTGGAAGACGATGACAGCCACGCACAACACCCTTACACCGTTGTAGGTATATTAGACAAAACCAATGCACCCGCAGATCTTGGTATATACGTCAGCATGGAAAGCTATTGGATCAGTCACGACCAGATGGAAGGTTTAGAAGAGCATGAGGAGGTCGCACACGAGGAACTTGAGGAACTTGAGGAACTTGAGGAACATGACGAACAAGAAGAAGAACAAGGTGTGACGGCGGTGTTGGTAAACCCTTACGGTTACATTGGCCTAATGCAGTTATATAACGAAATCAATAATGGAAATCAAGCACAGGCCGTCTTTCCCGGACAAGTGCTGGCCAAAGTATTCGATATGATGGGAAATGGTGAGCTCGTTCTACAATATATCAGCTACGTCGTCATAGGTATGGCTGCCTTAACCATCTTCCTATCCCTTTACAGCTCCACCTTAGAGAGAAGACGCAGTATAGCCATACTACGAACTCTTGGTGCTCGGCGCAAGTCAATATTTGCTATCGTCATGTTGGAGTCCTTTCTCGTCGTATCGTTTGGCTCCCTTATTGGTCTTGCCCTTTCCTATGTTGTGTCTGCAGGGATCACCTCAGTCATTAGTGGACAGAGCACGATAGCTATTGCGCTTACCTTCTCATGGGATCATATCTCCGTCATTTCCATAGTTTGTCTCATTGGCATTATAGCCGGAATCATTCCTGCAATCTTAGCTTACCGAACAGAGGTTGTAAGAAATTTAAATTCAGTTTGATCTATGGTTGTCTTGGGCATAAAAGAATGATAAGAAAGATGGAGGCCGCATTATCAATATTTCATCATTTGTTACTCGCGTGGCCTCACCTATTGTTTTCACCTATAGCATGTCCAAGGGTGCAGTCGACACACTTACCCACGTCTTGGCACAGCAACTTGGGCACCGTAATATTACGGTAAACGCTATCCAGCCTGGTATCATTAATACAAGAATGCTGGGACTTTGCAAGATCCCAATGGACAGAAATTCGCTGCTGATCTTTCAACCTTCAAAAGGTGGGGTGAGCCTGAAGACGTGGCAGATATTGCCGCCTTTCTTGCCACATCGGATAGCCGTTGGGTAACTGGTCAATTAATTGATGCAAGTGGCGGATCTCATCTATAAATTAACGGGTTATCAGAAATCTAGCTGAAAAGCTAGGTTTTTGAACCCGTTAATCTACTCCACTATGCTGCCATCCCTCAGTAACGAGCTCCCTGCCTATTTCCTAGACATATCGTAGCCAACAACACACGCAATGTGCTCGAACAAAAGCTATGATCAACGGATTTCTTGGTTACTTCAGCCAGATGAGCCCTATGAAGACCAATGATGATAATGACTAGATGAAGTCAAAATCCTCTCTGGTCTTTTTTTATATGTTAGGATCTACTTTCCGCTTTACCACTATGTGAGATACGCATCTTCGAACTGTCTATAACGGTAAGTTTAAAGGACACCCTAACGGAAAAATTTCTGCCTTAAACGTTTATCTTTGAGAATCAAGAATAAACATAGATGCATCATGTCCCATGAATATTTTACTTCCATTATAGAAAGTTTTGGATTGAATATTCCTGTACCCTATTTTAGTCATAATGTCTCCAAGCTGTTTTGTTCAGCTTCGGATACTTATCGATCATGTATCCTTATGGGACATCTAAGAGGACGCCTTCCCGGTTTGCAGTTCATCGCGGAAACGCCTAATGTCCTTGACCGGGGGATGGCCATACATACGCGCATATTCGCGACTAAAGTGCGAAGGGCTTTCATAGCCGACTTGGAACGCGGCATCAGCCGCATCTATTGCTGTTGAATAGAGTAAACGGCGCGCCTCCTGAAGCCTGAGCAGCTTCTGATACTGGATCGGGCTCATTGCCGTTACTTCCTTGAAGTAATAATACAAGGACGAGGCGCCCATCCCGGCCTCCACGGCTAATTCATTAACGCGCAAGGGCATCGCGAAATCGCGGTTCATCCGCTTGATCACCTTCGCGATTCGCTGCGCATGGCTACCTATCAGAGCGAACTCTTTGAGGGCGGCACCCTGTTCGTCCTGAAGAACCCGATAAACAATCTCCCGTATCGCGTACGGCGCAAGCACTGGAATATCGTTCGGTGTATCTAACAGCAGGACAAGCCGCAGTACGGCATCATGAAGCGTATCATTCATACGGTTTATGTATAGTCCGCGCCTAGATTCACGCTTAGGCCTCTCGACTGTATCGGAGGCTTGGATAACCTCGAGAATTTGATTCATGTCAAATTGCAACTGAAGGCTTAAATACGGCGTTTCTGGTGCTGTCTCCACGACCTGTCCGGTAATCGGCAAATGTACGGAAGCTACCAAATAGCTGTTTGGATCATACTGATAACTCTCTTGCCCCAGCATGACGAGCTTCGAGCCCTGGACCACAACGCACAGTGACGGTTCATAGACCGAATAGACCGGCTCAGATGCCCGGGACGAGCGAATGAAACGCAAGGCGGGAATCAACGTCTCATGTGTGCCGTCTTGTTTCGCGAACCGCTCGATCACTTGCGCTAATTCTTCATTCCGCTTCACGGACCATTCATCCATTCGATCGCCTCCCATTTATTCTATTACCAACTTAATTTTATAATCATTTGGAGAATTAGGCAATAACAGCGAACCATCCGGCTACCGTCCTGCTTTTGATTCGGTTCATAATGAATTTGTGGCTCTGCATTCCAATTGGAGGTTATGACATTGATCAGGGTACTGTTACTAGCTCTCTTGTTCACCTCATTGATGTTTCAATCTTGTCAATATCTGAGTGCCAATCACCATTCAACAGTGGAAGGAGAGAGTGAAATGAACACTGAACATGCAAATTCGCATCCCTATGTCGGCATGTGGGTGACTGCGGACGACTATATCCGGCACGAGCTGCTATCGAACGGACGCTACGACGAAGCCCGTGGCGACCGCAAGAGCGCTTATCAAGGCAGATATACCATCGAAGGCGATCATATCGAATATGTGGATGATACAGGCTTTACGGCCGATGGCGATTTTGTCGATGGGGTGCTGTACCATGCAGGTATGGTGCTTTATCTAGAAGAACACAGAGAAGGGGGCGAGGAATGATGTCTGCACTTGATGGAAAAGTTGTAGTCATTACAGGGGCAAGCAGCGGGATCGGCGAAACAACAGCCCGTCTGCTTGCGAGCCAAGGCGCTCATATTGTCATCGGAGCCCGGCGTTTGGAAAGACTGGAGGCCTTGGCATCCGACATTCGCGCGGAAGGAGGTTCAGTCGAATATCAACAGCTCGACGTGACGGATCTTCATCAGATGAAGGCGATCGTCCTCATGGCGCAAAGCCGGTTTGGACGGCTCGATGTTGTCGTGAACAATGCTGGCGTGATGCCACTCTCACCGCTCGAGGCTTTAAAGATCGATGAGTGGAACCGTATGATCGACGTTAATATCCGCGGTGTTCTCCATGGCATTGCTGCTGGACTACCGATTATGAGGGAGCAAGGGTTCGGTCAATTCGTCAATGTGGCTTCCATCGGTGCGTATGAGGTATCCCCGACCGCGGCGATCTATTGCGCTACCAAATATGCCGTTCGGGCGATCACCGAAGGATTGCGACAAGAGGTCGGGAGCAAAATTCGTGTAACCCTCGTGTCACCGGGCGTGACGGAGTCCGAGCTTGCCGACAGCATCACAGACGAAGGGGCAAGGCAACTAATGAAAGAATATCGCCGCATTGCGCTTCCATCTTCCGCCATCGCCCGCTCCATAGCATACGCCATCGAGCAGCCGGAGGGCGTCGAAGTAAACGAGCTTGTTATCCGACCGGCTTCGCAGCTTGCTTAATCGTCAGGATAAACAGCTCATCCATTGCCAGGACCACAGGCGAAAGAAAACCTCAATCTGATTCCATTCATCATTTGGTTTTTTTTATGGATAAGTACGGCGAGATTAAAGGGCACCTTAATTGGGTGCCCTCTCATCAACATATAATTATGTTCTTAAACGCTACTCCATCATTTTGGGCAACCCTTTATCCGTAATTAGTGTTCAATCTCCGTATAAATTTGAAAGGTCACGCCGAATTTATCTAGCTATAATAAAAAAGCCAGCCCCATGGATGAGACCCGCTACAAAAATGTGTGTATTTTGTCAAACACTCATTGACTACTTCACCGGTGGCTTTCCCCGATGACCTCCATACTTCGAGCTCGCAATCGAGATTTTTGATTTGGTCTGTTAGAATGACCCCGTTAAAAACCAAACCATCAGGCAGCGACACTTCATAACCCCATCCTCTGACTGTATGTGTGATGGGACAAACCGAAATAAAACCCGTCGTGTCATTACATGCTTTCGGTGACAGCACGATTGCAGACCCTTCAAAGTCGTTCTTATTACTGTCTAAACGTATCTCCATCTTCGATGTTCCCGGATTGAAATCCTTTATAAAACCATTGCTTTCTCTGCTCAGAGGTCCCATGTGTAAAACTTTCCGGTACAACATACCCTTGTCCTTTCTGCTGGATACTGTCATCACCAACAGCGCTCGCTGCAGTCAGTGCCTCTTCAAGATCACCCTCCTCAAGCAACCCCAAGCCCTGAGCATGATGGGCCCATACTCCCGACATATAGTCGGCTTGCAATTCAAAGCGAACTAAATATTCGTTAAACTCCGTTTCACTCAGCTCCTGACGAAGCGCCATGATCTTCTCCGTCGTACCCAACAAGGTTTGCACATGATGTCCGACCTCGTGGGCGATCACATAGGCCATTGCAAAGTCACCTGGTGCCTGGAATTTCTGTCGAAGCTCATCATAGAAACTTAAGTCAATATACAGCTTGTGATCCCCCGGACAATAGAAAGGCCTACAAAATTTCGCCTCATTTATGTACGGTTCTCCCTATCTTCATTCAGGCGAAATGATGGCGCTTTTTTGGAATGTCTTCAATTATGATGTTCACACCGGCCAGTTCTTTTTATCGAAGCCTGCACATAACTACTTTTTGTTACTAATATAGCTTTATCCAATTCTTCCACCGTGCGGATTCGAATATTGGCCCACGATTTCTCGGTTTTGACACCGGCCTGAAAGGCCTCCGCTTGAAGCCCTAAAGTTTTGAAAAATGTGTCGTTCGGATCTACGGACGATTCGAATTTTCCTTGAAATTACAACATGATTCATTTCGTTTGGTTCCTCTCGTCTTCTTCCGCCAATTGCTTTAATACCTCCAAATGATCGTCCCAAAATTGTCCAAAATATTGCTGTATGGTCCGCCTCACTTATGGTATGGTTAACCGCATTGTCTGTAACTTCAAGTTATCAGGCCATCCGCAAAGGATGCTCTTTTGTGCTAGTTTAACAGACGAAGCTCCTTCGCTTTGTTGATGGCCTGAACCCGTCTGTTGACTTGCAGCTTTCCATAGATGTTATTCGCGTGTGCTTTTACGGTCCCTTCCGTTATCGATAAGCGCAAGGCAATCTGCTTGTTGGATAATCCTTCGTCCATGAGACGAACAATTTCCAACTCACGTTGCGTTAAGGATTCGACCATGGCGATCGAAGGCTTCGTATCACCCTGGGTATCAATCTCATCCGTCCGATCGTCCAATTGCCAAAGCTTCAAATAAATCATGCGCGAAAATAGGAGCTCCAGCATATCTACACGATCTGTCGTAAACGCATCGGACGTTTGGTTGTTCTCCAGATATAAGAGTCCGTCCCGATAAACCGAATCCCTAATGGGCAAGCACAGGATGGATCGAGGCTGCCGATGATGAATATAGGGATCGCTTGCAAAAATACTCTTCCGAGCCTCTCCGAGAATGATAGATTCCTTCGTACGATGGACAAATCGAATGACCGCATGAGAAAAAGGTTCAGCCTGCTCCGACGATTCCCCCCGGTTCCGATTGATCTCGAGTGCTGTTCGAATAATGAACCGCCCATCGCTTTCCAGCAAAATGAGCCCTCTCTCAGCACCGGTCGTATGAAGAGCCAGCTGTAGGAAGCGCTCTGACAAGGGCCTACCCGACCGATCCTCCATTAGCGTCCGAGCCGTTTGCTGCAGCATCTCGATATCCAAGTCCTGACTGAGGCTTGCACCGAAGAGCATGTTGAGAGTTGGCAGATTTCCTTCCGTTGCTGGGTCGGTCTTGTCTGGGTCATCCCATTCCTCAAAAGAAAGTTCAGCGAGTGCCGGGGCGGTCTCCTGCAAACGCTTCGCTTTCTCGGTTGCCCCCCACTTGGCATAAGCCTCGCAGGCTTTCCGAAGGTAGCTTTCATGCAGACGCGAATTCTCCATCTTTGCGTATACATACGCAGCGGATTCCGCCGCAATGGCCTCATCCCGAGAATCTCCAATCTGCCTGGCATCATGGATCGCTTGATCGTATAACCTTAGAGCTTTTTCATAGTGGCGGTTCAAACGGGCGTATTCCGCTTGCATGATCCTATATTTAGACAGCGTCTTAGCCGAGGCACTCGTCCATACTCTCATCCGATTCATTAGTTGCCGCACCGTTCTTCCATGCTTGCGTGTCCCATATCGATCATGGTCCACATACCTTCTCATGAGGGACATGGCATAGTAAAAACAATGCTTCTGTTGAATCGTCAGCAGGATATCTCTCTTCATCCCGATGGACTGCTCGGCCAAGGTGACCGCGTCCGAATATCGGTTGTATAGGAACGCGACCTCTAGCTTGCATGTATAGAGGTAATACCAGTTGCCTTTTTCCTCATTAGTCATCTCTTCTTCCAGCCACGACGCATTCTCGGGGATGTCCGGAATCTGAAAGAGAAACGGCTGATCAAGGGAAGGCTGTCGCAACCGTTCGATGTAGCGTTCGGTAATGTGAAGCGCCCGCATCGTGATCTCATCTAGCCATTGGGCATTTTCCGCTCCATACGTTTTACAAATTTGGTCCAATCGCCTCAGATCCTGATCGTAAGTAATGATATGGCAGGATATCGCATACCCGGCATTCACCATATCCCCGCATTCCAAGCTGAGCTTTGCCGCAACTTCAAACTGGGAGACGACTTCTTCCTTGGAGTGAAGGTATTGTTTGGCCAAACCCAGGTACAGCTTCACTTTGCATCTGAGATGCAAGCTGTCCGATTGTTCGGCATAGGCCCAAGCCATATCGATCAGCCGCTCAGCCGTCCGATATCGACCTAATCCAAAACCGATGGCAGCGGCGTAAGATCCAAGCGCGATGGAGAATGCATCTCCGAGGCCCTGCTCCAAGGACAAGCGCACATACTTCGCAAACAGGACGATCGACAATTCCGGATTGACAATGAATATCACCGATGATGCGACCGTGACGATATGAGCCAAGGCTTGATGGTTTGGATCGCGGTTGATCGGTAATTGATCGAGCCGCTTATGGTTTCTGGTTAAGGCCAGTTGCGTGCGAGCAATCTCTACGAGAAGCGATAAGGAAGAAGTTGCTGACGGCATGGAAAATCCGAATTCGTTCATCGCCAGCACGGCCGTATCGACGGCCTCGTTCATCCTGTTGTGAAAGCTGTACATGATGATCATGATCGCATAGATTCGTGAACGGTCAGACAGCGCATAGGCATGCCGCAGCAACTCGCGCAAATCTGCCTCGGCATGGCCGATATCGCCTGAGAAATAAAGGCATTCCGTGCGTTCCAGCACAAGTTGAAAATAAAGCCCATCGGATCGGGACCGTCCTTCAGCTTTGACCAATTCGGCCCCGATCATCAAGAAATGCAAGGCTTGTCCATAAGCAGCGGAGGACTTCGCTTTCCTTCCGGCCTTAAGGTTCATGCGAGCCAATTGTTCGAGCTCCGTAGGGTCGGTAATGTACCCGCGTCCTGTATTCATATGATGCACGATTTGAAACAAGCGCTCTTCCGCAATAGCTGAAGGAATGGAGCGCAGCAGGGCTCGTCCGATGTCCAGATGCACTTGCTGCTTTTCCTCGTCAGATATGAGATCATAGGCGACCTTCTGCACTTGATCATGCTGAAACCTTATCTGCTGTTCCTCAACTACGACCCAACCTTCGTTGACGGCGGGTGACAGGAGATGTGTCAATTGCTCCGTGTCCATCCCTGCAAGAAACGAGATCGTCTCCATGTCGAAAGAGGCCCCCAGGCAACTTGCCTGCTGCAACAACTGCCGAGTTTCTGAGGGAAGGGTTTCGATCCTGCTTCTGATCAAATCGGCGACGTGCTGAAAGCCCCTCATGGTTTTAATCGCTTGCAAATCCCATTGCCAATTCATTTGCTCGAAATTGAAGGATAGCCGCTTCAGATCATGGCAGGTATGCAGCATTTGCTTGAGATAAAGCGGGTTGCCTGCGGTTTGTTGATAGAGGATATCCGCTAATGGCTTGATTTCATCCGAATCGGCATTCAAGGTATCCGCTGCATAGCGGATGACATCGGAATAGCTTAGGGCATGCAGCTTCATGAAGTGAATCCCGGAAGCACCGGAAACGGATAGATCCTGAAACCATGGATGAAGACCATCCTGCTCGCCAACCTCATCCTCCCGGTACGTTCCGATGAACATCACATGCTTTAGTGACGATTGATCCCATAAGTCACGAAGCAGATGAATACTTGCCGAGTCCGCCCATTGCAAATCATCCATGCCGATAACCAGCGGGTGCTGTTTGCTCGCAAACGTCTGAATCAAGGTGCCGAACAGCTTTCGGAAGCGGTTCGTCGCTTCCACAGGAGACAACGCCTCGACCGGCGGTTGTTCTCCGATCAACCAGGTTAATTCAGGAATTACTTGGTTAAGCACATTCCCGCTTCGTCCCAAGGCATTGGCGATCTTCCCTTTCCAGAGCTCGATCTGTACATCCCCGCTAGCCAAGATGTGTCTGATTCGATCCGACAAAGCCGCAATAAAAGGGGCGTAAGGCTTCGATTCCTGGATGGATTCGGACTTGCCATAAATAAAAATCCCCTGGTTCTGAAATACAGGTTCCCGCAGAGCTTTCATTAGCGTCGATTTCCCGCTTCCGGCATGGCCGCCCATGAAGATCAGTTCCTTCGAGCCTGAACAGACACGTGCATATACGTCCAGCAACTGCTGCCATTCCCGGTCCCGTCCATAAAGATGGCTCGGCAAACGCAATCGGCTTTGCTCATCAAGCTGGCCGAGCGGGAACGCATCGATCTTTCCGGTCTCGGTCCATTGGTCGGCGCATTTTCTGAGATCATCCAGGAGCCCGTGTGCGCTCTGGTACCGATCCTCCGGCGCTTTGGCGAGGAGCTTCCTCACAAGGTCGTTGATCGGTTGAGGAATGTGCGGCTTTGATGCGCTAAGCGGCTTCGGCAGTACGGCCATATGGGCATGGATCCATTCGTTCAACGAGCTCGCCTGGAACGGAAACTCGCTGGTCAGCCATTCATAAAACAGAATGCCGATGCCATACAAGTCACTGCGATGGTCAGGCTGCCTCATCATGCGCCCCCCGTGTTCCGGAGACATGTACGCGTATGCGAGACCAGTACCCTCTTGATCGATCGGGCTCCAAAACAGCGATATGTCCTCCCCTTCCAACCGAAGCGTTATATGTTCAGGATCCACTCCTCGAGGAAAGGAGGACTGATGCTGATGCCACTCCCTCACCAGCCCCACTACTTTCGGAGCCAACCTGAAGAAAAGGGTGAGATCGATCTGGTTGGAATCCATGAAGCTTCTTAAGCTGGTCTCTCGTCTTTCTTTCAAGCGACATTCCCTCCAATGTCGAACCATGTCTCTCCATTATACAAAAAAAGGACTGCTCCAGGTATACATTCTACCCGAAGCAATCCATGTGATTGTCAATTCCATAGAACGAGAGAGTCCGAATACGTCGTCAGTAGGTGATAAATCCGGCCAAGTCCATCAGGTTCTTGATCATGATGACCGTCTCTGCACGCGTCGCGTTCGCTTGCGGACGGAAGCTGCCGTCCCCGCCGCCGTGAAGGATGTCGAGCGAGCTGGCCAAGCCTACGGCTTCGCGGGCATAGCCGGATACGCCGTCGGCGTCCTTATACGAATCAAGGGCTTGCCCGGAGTCTTCCTCCGTAAAATCTCCCCTTAGCTGCAAGAACTCGATCGCATGGCCTAGCAGCACGGAGGCATCCTGGCGTGTGATCGGTTGTTTGCCGCGGAACGAGCCATCCGCATAGCCCTTCACCAGTCCGGCTTGATTGGCCGCGGTCAGCGCGCCGGCATACCAATCGTCGGCAGCCACATCCGTATAGAGTCCATCCATGGCATGCGTGGCATCCAAACCGAGCGCCCGCACGAGAAGCGTGATGAATTCGGCTCGCGTTACCTGTTGGTTCGGACGGAACGAACCGTCTTCGAATCCAGTCACGATGAGCTTATCCGCCAACAATTGAAGGTCGGTTTGTCCCCAGTGATCGGCGATGTCGTTTAACTCAGCGTTATTTTCTATTACAGCATAAGTCGAGTTTGAATTACGCTTCAAGACCGCCACTTGTTTGCCATCGGTTTCGACGAATTCGGTCGGTACCGGGGATATAGTACCATCTGCATTGACAACGACGCCCACGGCTTTGGAGGGAGAAACGTTTTGGGTTAGATCGAACGCTCGATTTACGAAGGTATTGCCAAAGTTATTTAACTCTACCGTGTTATCCCCGCTCGTGACCGTAAGGGAGAAGTCCACCACCTTCGACGCCAGCTTGGATTTGCCTCCCGTTGCATTGCTCACCGTCGTGTCCGGCTTTTCTTCAATCGTTACGCTCACCTCGGCATTTCCCGCATCCTGCTCCGAGATCCCCAATGAACTGCTCATACTTTCCTTGGTTACCAAACTGGAAGGCAAAGAATACTCTGCACCGTTTGCTTGGACAACAATTGAATTATTACTGTTATTGGCAGCCGTTTGCTCCAAGGCGTCCACGGACAGCTTGGCTTTTGCCTTGCCGGTACTTGAATCGACCGGAATTACGATCGCTTTTGCAGTACTGTCTTGATTAAGTTGATTTTGCAGTTCTGCCTCATCCACTTGTGTCACCTTGGTTTCCTTGCCGCTCGCATCCGTTTCTGTACCCGTTGTCACCTTGGTTGCCAGCACCTTTTTGTTAGGACCGCTCGTGACGGGTGCCGGCGCTGGTGCTGGCGCTGGTGCTGGCGCTGGTGCTGGTGTTGGTTCCGGTTCCGGCGTTCTTACATTCACCCTAACGAGGTTGCTGGATACACTCCCTTGCGAATTGGAGACGACGACATCGTACAATCCTGCTCTTGTAGCATGATACGTGGCGCTTGTAGCCCCAGCGATAGCTTCGCCGTTGAGACGCCATTGGTAGGTGGGGAGAGGTGTACCGCTGGCGGTGACACTTAACGTTGCTGTCTCTCCCTGGGACACGGTTGCCCCTTCTGGTTGTTGCGTAATGCTTGGCGCTTCTGCATTCGTCTCCTCGGGGGTCAGGGTGCCAAAAGATATTTTCCGGATTCGGTGATTAAACGTATCGGGAATATACACATTCCCACTACTATCTACCGCGACCCCAAGTGGCCTGTTCACATTCGCCTCGACCGCAGGGCCACCGTCTCCAGAATAGCCTGCACTGCCAGTACCCGCCACCGTACTGATCGTCCCATCTGACGCGATTTTTCGAATCCGGCTTCCACCATATTCGGCAATATACACATTTCCACTGCTGTCTATCGCGATTCCACTTGGACTATTCAATTTGGCTTGGTCTGCAGGTCCGCCGTCTCCTGAAATGCCTGAACTGCCGGTTCCTGCCACCGTTTGAATCGTGCCATCAGGGGTTACTTTCCGTACCCGATGGTTTGAATAATCGGTGATATACAGGTTCCCGCCGCTATCTAACGCTACGTCAAATGGCCAGTATAGCTGCGCTTGGTCAGCAGGTCCGCCGTCTCCTGAGTAGCCTGAACTGCCGGTTCCTGCCACCGTACTGATCGTGCCATCTGGCGCGATTTTACGAATCCGGTCGTTGTATCGATCAGCGATATACACATTCCCGCTGCTGTCTACTGTAACCCCTGTTGGCGAATTTATCGCCGCTTCGTTCGCCGGTCCGCCGTCTCCTGAATAGCTTGCACTGCCAGTCCCCGCTATCGTACTGATCGTGCCATCCGTCGCGATTTTCCGGATCCGGTTGTTGTATCGATCGGCGACATACACATTCCCACTGCTGTCTACTGCGATTCCGCTTGGATTGTTTAGTCTTGCATTTGTCGCCGGTCCGCCGTCTCCTGAATACCCCGGAGTACCGGTTCCTGCTATCGTTTGAATCGTGCCATCTGAGGTTATTTTCCGAATCCGGTTGTTAGTAGTATCGGCGATATACACATTCCCGCTGCTATCAATCGCGATAGCATATGGATTGTTGATTGTCGCCAGATTAGCCTGACCCCCGTCTCCTGAATAGCCACTGCTGCCGGTTCCCGCTATCGTGCTGATGAGGGAACTCTCCGGCTTCCACTTCGCATACAACGTCACATTCCCGGTCACTGGCGTTGAAAAATTATACGAGGTAGTAAGACCGCTGTCGCTATACCAACCGTCAAACGTGTAACCGGTCCTTGTCGGTTCGGTTGGTTCCGTTGCATTCGTGTTATAAGTAACCGTCTCATCTGCAACCGCACTGCCTCCGTTGCTGTTGAACGTCACAGTATAGCTCTCGGCTGTCCATTTTGCATACAACGTGATATCTGCTGTAATTGACGTTGTCTGGAAGTTAAATGCAGTCGTCAATCCGCTGTCGCTATACCAGCCATCAAACGTGTAACCGGTCCTTGTCGGTTCGGTTGGTTCCGTTGCATTCGTGTTATAGGTAACCGTCTCATCTGCAACCGCACTGCCCCCGTTGCTGTTGAACGTCACGGTATAGCTGTCGGCTGTCCATTTTGCATACAACGTCACGTCAGACGTTCCCATGCTCAAAGTATCACTCGCGGCATAGGTCGTTCCATTGCCGTCGGCCTGCATATTCCAACCCGCAAAGCTGTAGCCGGTCTTCGTCAGACTTCCGGTGTTCCCGGCAACATTCACTAAGTCACCCTGTGAGTAGGTGTTGTTGTCAGTAGGAACAGTGCCATCGGTGTTGCCATTACCGTCATAGATTACGGTATATGTCGACGGCGTTGCCACCTGCCAGACTGCATATAGCGTGATGTTCGCCGAACCTGTGAAGAAGAAGGTATCGGAGACGTCATGCGATGTTCCGCTGCCGTCAGATGCGGTATTCCAGCCGGCGAACGTGTACCCGGTCTTGGTCAGGTTTCCCGTGTTTTCGGCAACGTTCACTAGAATGCTTGGATAGACATCCATGTACGGATTACTATCAATCGGCGCGCTGCCTCCTGTATTCCCATTGCCGTCATAGATCACGGTATACGGATTCATAGAGGAAGCCATGGCGCTCGCTTCATTGGAATATCCGCTGGAGCCGCCGCTATTTACCGCTTTGACCGCAAAGTAATAGGTCGTATCGTTCGGAACGGCGATATAAGCGGTTGTGCCCGTGATGGTTGCGACCGCCGAACCGCCGTAAATCGTTGGCGAGGTCCCCTGGTACACCTCGTAGGAAGTTGCTCCTGAAATAGCCGTCCACTCCAACCTGACCAGCGCATTCAGCGGCATCGCCAACAGATCTGTCGGCGCAGTTGGACCTGAGACATCTTCTTGCCACACCGCGTAAAGTGTCACATTAGCCGAGCCCATGGAGAAGGTGTCGCTCGCGGCATACGTTGTTCCGCTGCTATCCGACTGCGTGTTCCACCCGGCAAAGGTGTGGCCGCTCTTCGTCAGACTTCCCGTATTGCCGGTAACCGTTACGGAATCGCTTTGAAGATACGTATTGTTGTCTACAGGTACGCTCCCTCCGTCATTGCCGTTGCCGTTATAGGTAACGGTATACGTTGGAGCAACGGTAGGCGCGGCGCTTGCTTCATTGGAATATCCGCTCGTGCCTCCAACATTCGTCGCTTTGACCGCAAAATAATAGGTTGTGCCGTTTGTCAGTCCAGTGGCTGTATAAGTGGTGCTTGAACCGCTCACGGTGCCGATGGCCGTAGCTCCGTAATTCCCCGAAGATGTTCCTCCATACACACTATAGGTAACGGTATTCGCTGAGCTTGTCCAGTTCAATGTAATTTGGGTGTTCCCCGCCGAGGCACTTAATCCCGTCGGTTCACTCGGAGTTGTCACCAAAGCCGTGGGTACCATAAACTTCCCGAGCAGGTACGAGTTGGCGCTCAAGCCGCTTATCGTGCTAACCACCGTATTCGATGAGGTGTCGATCACACTTATCGACGCGTCATCTACATTTATCGCATATGCGCGAGTACCGTCCTGGGATACCCCGATGGCGGATGTGGCGATTCCGACAGGAATCGTATCCGTTACTGTATTTGAACTTGCATCGATCACGGAAACTGTATTGCTGGTGCGATTAGCCACGTACACCATGCTGCCATCCGGAGACACTTCCACAGCTTTCGGAGCAATTCCCACGTTCACCGTAGCCGTTACCGAATCATCTGAGGTGTCAATGACAGACACCGTATTGATATTCTCATTCGCCACATAAACCCGGGTGCCTGCCGGATTGGCAGATAAGCCGTTTGGCCCCGAACCTACAGTTATGTTATTGATTACCGTATTGTTCGTCAGATCGACAACATCGACTTTACTCGCATTGAAGCATAAAACATACAGTTTGCTGCCGACAACCACCAGGTCCACGGGTCCGCTAGCAGTGGCAATCGTTGAGGTCACCATCAGCGAACTCGTATCAATAATGGAAATGCTGTCGCTTCCATTGTTCGCCACATAGGCCTTACTGCCGTCTGCATTGAATGCGACGCCGCGGGGCGAGGTGCCGACATTGATCGTATTAGTCACTGCGTTTGTCGAAGGGTTTATGACAGAGACGCTATCGCTCCCGGCATTCACAACAAACACCTGCGTCCCATCCGGATTTACTGCGGCGCTGGTTGGCTGCGATCCGACCAAGATCGCCGCTTGCTGCACCGTGCCGTTGGTCAGATCAACCACATCCACGACACCATCTAATGTTGAGCTGTTATAACTGGGTATGTATGCAGTTGTATACACTGAGCTTGAGCTAGCATAAACCTGCCCCTGCTGCACAGGCAGCAACGAAACAATCAAGCTGAGAATAAAGACCCACAGGACGGTTCTTTTGAACCGCTTGACAAGACTTTTTTTGATCATAATAAAGACTCCTCATTTCTTCGCGCTGTTACTTTTCATTGTACAACACCTGTACTCAACTAATAATCAACAAACTTCCACAAAATCCCACTTCCATACCAGCTATACCCGATTCTTCTTCCCCTGCTTTCCCTAAGACTCCAGCGTGGGTGGCGGATTTCAATCTACCCTCTACTATACAATGAGGGGACTGAACAACCACTAAACAACCGTTAAACACAAACGAGAAAAATGCTTCGCGTCCTTTCAGGACTATCGCCCTTTTTCCAAGTGGAAGTAGGATTGGACCGTATAGGTGGGGTTTGTTTCCCCGGCAATCTCCGGCCATCCTCCACTGCTGTTGATGGTATTGCCATACCATTGATAACTAAAGGTTCCCGCTATCACGGATGCCGTCACACTCAAGACCGCAGTCTCGCCCTGATTTACGGTCATGTTCACCGGTTGCTCCGTTATGGCAGGCGTTATCTCTTCCATCGTGTAGGATGAGTCCTCCCCGGGATCACCGCCTGGATCGCCACCAGGCATTCCGCCTGGATCCGCACCGCCCCCGTCAGCACTTGCACGGTCCGTACATCCGTCACCTCGTAATGCACAAAGGTCGTAAAGGTAACCGTTCGCTGCTCATTATATATAGGCAATGAGTTCCAATCTATGGACAATGTCACGCTTCGGAGCAATTCTTACCAAATCGATGGGTCCGCCGTGCCTTCAAAGGTAATCGAATTCGGCGAGTGATCCAGGGTCACGTCCATGCCGACAGGCAGCTTTTCGGGATTGTAATCGAGCACAATCCCGCTTCCGCTGACTCCAATCGTGAGCCGCATGTGCAATGCACCGCTGTAATTGAGCGTCAGCCCGTCGTCCACTGCAATCTTCGCCTCCGAATCTGCGACAAGATCAAGCGTGGCATCGGCACCGGTCAGGCTGATCACATCCTCATCCGTAACCTGGGCCGATGAGACCCCTGTAAAACAGGGAGTATAAAAGTAAAATGGAAATCAGTGTGGATATAAACTTTCGTAGCTTCAAATTCGGTCACCTCTAATTTTTTAGTGTCGATATAGACGGATTATTAGCATGATTTTATTGTATTTTGTTCTTTAGCGAATCTAACGAAAGTTATAGATGACCTATATCCATTGAAAAAAAGCTTCGCGTCCTTGCAGGACTATCCTATCCAACAAAAAAAGCCCGACATATATCCGGACCTATCACTTCTTTGAATAAATACGCTTGCCCCTCAACGACGTGAAGTTCCCAGATGCTACTAACTTTTCGTTACTTATGATACGGTTCCCCTCGCATAATCTTAAAAGCTCGATAAATCTGCTCCACCAGAATGAGCCGCATCAGCTGATGCGGATACGTCATCTTGCCGAACGACAGCTTCATATCGGCGCGCTGAAGAACCCCGTCGGATAATCCGAGGGATCCGCCAATTACGAAGGATACCTTACTTCGTCCATATGTACCTAGCTCCGCCAACTGTCCAGCTAGCTGCTCCGAGGACCAGGCTTGTCCGTCTAGCGACAACGCAATAACGAAGGCGTCTGTCTTCAGCTGTGCTAGAATGCGTTCGCCCTCTTTCTCCTTCACCTGACGCTCCTCTGCAGCGCTCATCGAATCAGGAGCCTTCTCATCAGCGACCTCGCTCATCTGCAGCTTGGCATATGGACCTAAGCGCTTCATGTATTCCTCTATGCCTTGAATCCAGTACTTCTCCTTCAGCTTCCCGACAGCTACAATTTGAATATTCATACTAGCTTACCACATAAGCAGCAAGCGCTTCACAGCGTACACATTGCCGTGGTGGTTGCTCCTCAGCAAGACCAGCTTGTTCAAGTGTTAACAGCTCAGGTGCTTTTTCAAAATCGTCAACAATAATATCTATGGCTAATTCCAAGTGGTCCGCGCATACAAGCAGCATTGATTTTCTCCTTCGCGATATCAGGTTCTTAGTTATCCGTTTACGTTATCCATTACTTTACTCGCATCATCATTACTCCAAAGCTTTCCGCTCCACTAAGGTTAGTATAACCGCAGAGCGCTTACCTTCACGATAGAATCTAATTTCAACTTGGTCACCAATCTTTTTCTCTAGGTACAAGTATTTACGAAGCTCTAAGGTCGTGCCAACCTCTCGTTCATCCAGGCGAGTAATAAGGTCTCCCGTTTGCAAGCCCGCTTCTTTGGCCGGTCCGGAAGCTTCCAGAACAATGATACCCCGCTCCACATCATCAGGTAACATCAACGATTCGGTTCCCTCTAAGTATGCACTTAGATCCGTCGTCGATACTCCAATGAAGGGACGCTTCACTCTTCCAAATTCCAATAAGCTATTGATGATCGGAATGGCGTGATTGCTAGGGATTGCGAAGCCTAAGCCTTCCACACCGAAATCGGTCACCTTCAGGCTATTAATCCCTATTACCGATCCATCTAGATTAACAAGTGCTCCTCCACTATTACCACGATTGATTGCTGCATCCGTCTGAATGAGATCAACCTCCCAATCCATCTGACCATCTCGATTAAGTGATACGGGTACCGTACGTAACGGTACACTGATAATACCCGCGGTAATGGTCTGTGAGTAACCAAGTCCTAGAGGGTTGCCTATGGCAATCGCGGATTCACCCGCCTTCAAGCGATCGGAATCTCCAAAGTTTGCTACAGTGTCGATTCCCTTACTATTAATCTCCAGTACAGCGAGATCTGTAACTCGGTCTTCACCAATTAATTTGGCTTTCCGTCGACTTCCATCGGTTAGTACTACCTCAACGTTGGTGGCGCCTTCAATAACGTGCTCGTTCGTAACAACGAACGCCTTCTTACCCTCTATATTGAATATGATGCCTGATCCAAGTCCTAACATTTCCTGCGCTTTGGCTCCCTCAGTCTTCTCCTCCGGTGACAAACTGATCACACTAACTACAGCGGGCTTAACACGATCTGCTGCTAATATTACCTTTTCATTAAAGCTTGCTGAGCCTCGACCCGCACCTGCTGGAGCTGATGTCATTAGACGAATTCCACCAGAATTCTGATTATTCAAGAAGAAGGGTAGAATGAATAGCCAGCTTACAGCTAGTAAGAGCAATACAACTAGAATAACAAGACCAATCACCTTCATTACTAAGCTACGCGGTTTATCTAATCTCCAGCCACTATATAAATTCTTCAGCCGCTTACGTCCCGGCTGAGAAGGTCCACCGAATTCATCATTACTCCAAAAGCTCATGTCCATCACTTCTTCCTATAGGTTACTTATCTTGAAATTAATTCGTATTTAGGAAAGTGAAGAGTGAAAAGATGGTTTGCCGCGAGTTTTGGCTTTAAGTTCCTTCTGATAATCCCTTATTAGTTCAAGGAACTTAAAACAAGTAAAAGTTTTCAAAGAAAACTCACTACGGGAGCACATACTTCTGAGCTAGGGTAAACCATTTTTCACTCGTAACGAGACTAAACGAATTTAATGCCTTTATCTTAAGCATGCGAATTTATCAGCTTGAGGAATAATTATTGACTATCAAACCTACAATGATAGTAGTCTATTAAATAAAGGAGAGTTGAATATGTCAGGCAGCAGATTTCACCTCAGACCCATGGACGAGGTTCATATGATTGGCAAGCTAGCTGATATGAAGGACGAGTTCTACAAGCATTCTCTCATGCTTAGCGCTATTACTGAGCTACTTATCGAGAAGGGAATCGTAAGTGCAGATGAGCTTCAGGCTCGAGCTACACATCTTGATTTAATCGGATGCTTAGATGCCTTATCTGGACAAAGCCATTAACCGATCAATATTAATCCCCTACCGCATCCCATAAGGTGGGGCGATCGTAATAGGTTTCCATCAGCCTTACTTTACGTTCATGGGAGCTGTAACCTTTCTCTTCTAATACATTATGCACAGTAAGCTTGGCTAAATCCATTACATTATGCTCGCGGCTTAGATGCGCCAGATACACACGCCTCAGCCTACCCGCAATAACCATGTCACTTAGTGCTTCCCCTGCAGCCTCATTGGATAGATGACCAATATCACTAAGGATTCGTCGCTTGATATTCCATGGATATCGACCAACCCGCAGCATATCTACATCATGATTAGATTCTAACACAAGCACATCGGAATCTATGATCTTGTCCTTAACCTTCTCACTCATATAACCCATATCGGTTGCCAAGCTCAGCTTAAGCTCCCCATCTCTAAAGCAATATCCAACAGGCTCTGCAGCATCGTGTGAGATGGCGAAGGACTCAACATGTAAGCTGCCGAATTGCACAATGCTTCCAGTCTCCATGATGCACCTCTGATCGTCAGCGACACCCTCCATATGACGGTCCATAGCCTTCCAAGTATTCGCATTGGCGTAGATGGGCAGCTTGTATTTGCGCGCCATCACACTTAGCCCTTTAATATGATCGGAATGCTCGTGTGTAACCAGAATGGCTTCCAGCTTCTTCGGGTGCCATTCCCTGGATTCCATCATCTGCTCCAGCTTCTTCGTACTTAGACCAACATCTACTAATACGCTTATCTCATCATTAGCGACGATCGAAGCATTCCCTGTTGATCCACTTGCTAATACACAGAATCGTAAGCTCAAATTCTTCTACCCCTCTCTTGAAATACACACTTGATCGCTTTAGATCAAGCAATTTCAAGTGACGTCCACAGCATGTCGTATTTCCCACAGTGGTGTAGGAAAATCGATCATCTACGTCTATATCCTATTCCTCAACAGCCCCCGTAATTGCATGCACGAAGAATCGATCCCCTTGGTCTGTCACGATTCGCCAGTAAGGCGCTAATACACGCGTCTCTGCGTCAAAGGTCTGACCATGATAGCCAAGCTGAACATCAATAATAGTGGTTCCAATTTTTAAGTATTTCTCTACCAGCAATTCAATCGCTGTAAAGCCGGTTAGCACCTTCTGCTCCTTGACGACTGCACCAGATAAGACCTCAGCGTGAGTTTGCTTGAAGGTTTTAATAATACCCTCCACTTCAATGAGCTCCAGCTTTACATCGAATAGAGGATAAATTCCTTGCATTTGATGAAGCACATGGATGTCTCCTTTAGAATCAAAGTCATCCAACTGATAGCTCTCACCGTCAGGAATTTGTTTGCTGATCGCATTCTTCAGTGAGGTCTTGTTCTGGAGCTCCGTTGCTTGGAACGGTGAGGGTATTCCTACGACGGGCGGCTCACCTTCACTTGGTGTAATTCTAACATCAATTTCACGCAGCTTAGGTGTATCCCTAGGCACCTCAACAGATAGCACGATGTTCTTCGAGGCCATAATCTGCTCGAATTCCGGCGTAGCCTCCATGACGTCCGAATTATTGCCCGTTGGACTCATATTGTCATACCATAGTTGATAGCCAAGTAACACGTTTAATAGTAGAAAAGAAACCAACAATATCGTCTTTGCCCGACTCCAGTCCATAGTGAGCTTCTCCTATCTTAGGGTAATACCTCAATGACGCCATTATCTAACTCAACCACCCAGACGGGTTTAAATTCCACATACTCAGGGGTAATCTGCGGTTGATACGCTGGATATACAGCCTCGACGTTGAATAGGTTGTCATAAGCAAGAAGTCGTTCCTCTAATCGTTCTCCACCCTGTAGTGACTTCTCTGACCGATTGGTTGGGCTAGCCTCCATGATAATTAATGATCGGTCGTATTCGGAGATGGTCCCACCCTGTACGGTAGTGCTGATATAGCCGAACGACTGATTCACTTGGTCCACAATCGGATATGCTGTCGGGTATATAGGCAAGTACTGACGGAATACGATCTGTTGACCCTTATCCGTTAAGTTTGGTGCAACATAGTCGACACGGAACTGTCCATTCCAGCCACCACGCTGATTAATAAATTGCACCGCTACATTCAGGTCCTCTCTCGTATCTGATGTATCTTCTAGAGGAGCGATAGGATCCGTATAACTCATCCACAATTGACTGGTCCTAATTTGCAGCCCTCTTTTGCCATCTGAATAAATTTCTGTTCCATCTCTAGTTGGTAGATTCCTCGTTATTCCTGGGTCAGGGAACAGAATGTTCTCCATTTGCTCTGTCGTTATACTCGTATATTTGTAAATTAATGAATACATAGGGACATCTTCAACAGGTATATATAGCTGGTTTTGCGTAACCCTATAGTTCGCTTGCAGCTCACCAAGTCCGATAAATTCAATCACATGGTCCAAAGATATGTCTGTTGTAATGATTTCATATGCAGACGTCTCAGACTCATTAACCAAGTAGATATCAACTTGATTAGTAGTCTTATTCACATTCAGCCACATCGTTGATATGCGATCTACTTGAGTAACGAAATCTAGCTTTATAGGTATAAAGAGATTGAATAAACTCAATGGAATACCACTGCCGAAGCGAATTTCCACGCCACCCTCTTGATTGCGCTCTCTTAGCAAGGGTGTGAATTCAGAAGAAGTTCGAATACCCTCAAAAGTCGCTGTTCTAATCTTACCATAGATGATGTCGAAGAAAATATGCTCTGGATATAGAACCGAATGTGTTTCACTATCTTTATGCAGAACAATCTGCTGTGGATAGAATAGATGCTCTGAGGAAACCTGGGTCCCGATTTTCACTGTCTCCACATAGTCACTCTCTTGAATGGGCTCGAAATCGGATGAATGGTAGGCCAATAGATAGCTTTGTAATAAACTAGAAGCAACCAGGAGGACCAATAATATCGTCTTCGTTTTCTCTATCACGATATCTCCCTCCTACCTGAACCAAGTAGAGTGAACTTCACCATTGTACCCACGTTTACTTCCGACTCAATAGCTATAACTCCACCATGGGCCTTGATTATTTCCCGGGCAATAGACAAACCAAGCCCAGTCCCACCCTTAATTCTCGACCTTGCCTTATCAACACGATAGAATCGATCAAAAATATATTGAATATCCTTCTTGGGTATACCAATCCCCGTATCCTTCACAGATAGCTCTACAACCATATCGTTGATTCTCATAGCTCGTAGCTGAATGGATCCACCGTCTGATGTATATTTGATAGCATTGGATACCAGATTGTCTAGAACTTGGTCGATCTGATCAGGGTCTACCCATACAGGGTCTAATGATTCCTCAGCCAGCACCTCAATACTGATCGTTTTCTGCTGAAGCTGGAAGGCGAACCGATCCGCCACTTCCTCCAGCATCTGTTTCACATCCGTCCATTCCTTAACCATACTTGCTTGTTTAGAATCTAGCTTAGATAGATGTAATAGATCCGTAACAAGGCGAATCATCCGTTCAGTCTCATTCCTGACTACCCCAATAAACTTGTGAGAGAGGGCAGGGTCATCCAGAGCTCCATCATCGAGGGCCTCCACGTAGCTCTTGATTGTCGTCAGTGGAGTCCTCAGCTCATGCGAAACATTGGCAACAAAATCTCTACGAGCATGCTCTAGCTTCTCCTGTTCGGTAACATCCTGGAGAACAGCAATCGTACCTGTAATTCCCATACCCCTTCGATGGATGGGGGAGAAGGTAACCCTCGCTCGCATGGGCTCATCATCTTCACCACGATCCAAGTCAAGCCGTACTGAATTCTCCTCGCCGAGCACATAACGATCTACCTTATCCTTCGGCAACGCCAGTAATTCAGCCATATTCCTATCCGGTAAATCACTGTGCTCCCCTGTCATAAGCATATCCATCGCTCTTACATTCATTAATATGACCTTACCCTGATCATCGGTAGCGATAACTCCATCGCTCATATTCGATAGAATCGAGGAAAGCTTTTCCTTCTCCTCTTCATTCTGCGATAAGGCTTCCTTCAATCGATCTGTCATATTATTAAAGGCACTGCCCAGCTGGCCAATCTCATCCTGGCTTAACACCTTTACCTGTCTATTAAAATCTCCATCCGCCATGGCCTTAGCTTGCTTGGTAATTTCCTTAATCGGATTCGTAATGGTATGGGCTAACACAATGCCTAGCAGCGCAGTTAGTGCAAGTGCAATAATCGTTCCTGAGACTAGGATTCGATTGATATTATTAATGCTTGTGTAGAGATCCTCCATCGAAGCGACCATATACACGGCTCCTATGACCTTACCGCTACTACCAATTGGCATCGTGATGACCTTCAATCGAATACCCGCTTCATTAACAGCCATCCCCGATATATTCCTAATGCCCTGTAATGCTCGACTTACCTCAGTTTGTGTATTCTTCTGACCTACGATGGATTGCTGATTCAATGATGTTGTTGACACAATTTTACCATTGGCATCAATAATTTGAATTTCCGCATTACTGATGGTGTTCAAATTCTTCACCACTGCATCCAAATCATTATAGGTTCGTTCGCCCTGTTTATCGTTCCCTTCTTGAATTGCAGCAAGATAGGGCTCAACGAATTTCGCGAGCAGATCAACCTGAGTAGTCATATTCTCTGAGGATGTGGTTAGAAACGATCTTTCCAATGTACGCACAAAATAAACACCAATCACCTGCATAGCAATTAGGATGAGTAAGACATATATCATGATTAACCGAACTTGAATCGTTTGAAAGAAACGGATTTCTTTCATATGCTTATGATCCTCCTGTTTTCGGGTTACGCATAAGATACCCCAGACCTCGACGAGTAATAATATATTCCGGTTTACTAGGATCATCCTCAAGCTTCTCACGAAGACGGCGGATGGTTACATCCACTGTTCTCATATCACCTAAGTACTCAAAGCCCCAGACAGCTTGAAGCAGATGCTCTCGCGTCATGACCTTGCCACAATTCTTACCCATATAATAAACAAGCTCAAATTCACGGTGAGTTAAGTCTAAGGGCACTTCATTCTTATATACAACGTACATTTCATTATCGACTAATAAGTGATGAATACGAATTCCTTGTGGAACGGATGATGTCTCTTGAAGCTGGATCGCATTCGTTTGGCGACGAAGATGTGCCTTCACGCGAGCAAGAATTTCTCTAGTACTAAAGGGCTTCGTTACATAATCATCGGCACCCATCTCGAGTCCTAGCACCTTATCAATCTCAGAATCCTTCGCAGTCAGCATGATAATAGGTGTGTTCAGCTTCATACGCACTTCTCGGCATACATCCAGACCATCTTTACCAGGTAACATTAAATCAAGTAGAATCAAATCTGGGTTCTCCAAATAAGCTAATTGCACGGCGGTCACTCCGTCGAATGCACAGATGACCCGATACCCTTCCTTCTCTAGGTTAAATTTAAGAATATCCGCAATAGGCTGCTCATCATCAACTACTAATATGGTTGCTGCCATTCTGACACCGCCTATGATCTCCAGATTCTATGATTCTTTTATATTAACATATATGAACAAAAAAAAGGTACCCTTCAACACTTAAGCTTAAAGGATACCGGTATGGTAAATCTATCTTTTTAGATATTTAATTGGATTCTGAACTTTACCATTTACGGTAATTTCGAAGTGTAGATGTATCCCGGTCGAATGTCCTGTATTCCCCATAACACCTAGCTTATCGCCTTTTTCCAGTACATCGCCTTTAGATACAGTAATTTTGCTAAGATGTGCATACAACGTTTGATACCCATTCTTATGGTCAAGTATAACGGTTTTGCCATAGCCATTCTTGGTTCCAGCGAATATGACCTTTCCATTATCTGAAGCCATAATTGTTCGATTCGATGAGGCCAGATCAATACCCTTATGCTGTGTTCCCCAACGTTTACCAAAGCTACTCGTAAGCTTAGCCCCTGATACAGGCCATGAGAATTTACCCGTGCCTTCTCCAAGTAATCTTAATGTGCCTTTAGCAACCTTAGCCGCTACTGGTTCTACTAGCACTACCTCATTCAATAGCACTTCAGTCATGAGCACTCCGTTAATGGAGGTTAGCTCGTAAGTCACACGCTTCAGGCCATTCTTACCACTACTAATTGTCCTTGATTTACCTGTTCTTAGCTCAGGATCTTGCTCATAGATGGTGTCGTATTGGATCTCTTCTTCATCTGTCAATTGTTCCAATGTTCGAACGGCTAACGTAGGCTCGAAGCCTTTGACAATAACCTCGTCTCCAATGCGGATCATATCGTCCACAATCCAAGAGTTCATGTCATATAAGTCTTGTAAACTAATTCCGAATTTCTGAGCGATGCAAGAAACACAGTCGCCTTCTTGAACGGTATATTTCTGAGGAAGCTCCCCCATGGACTGAAGTGTGCTTAGCACCGTATCCGGATCAGCTATGTCCTCTGGCTTAATATTCGTAATAGGTTCGATATCTACGTCTTGTGTGAATTCTATGGATTTAAGCTCTCGAATTTCTGGTGAATTCACTGGTTCAGCAGACGCCGATAGTACAGTAACCTTCGATTCCTTCTTCTTCACACCAGAATATATATCTTTGAATTCTTCTAATACCTGATTCGCTTCTTCTTCATCCTTTAGGATTGCGACAACCTTATCGTCAATAACTAGCTCAACACCAACCACATGAGCGGTTAGTAGGGGCTTCAGACTCTGAACAGCAGCCTCGTCATTGAATAGCCCTTTGAATACTTTTTCTTTCTTGAACTGTATATCCGTGTCATCTAGGACCATATGTACATCGGGGTTTTCCGATTGCACTTGCTTATGTTGATCCTCAATAGCTTTAGCAACAACTTTAGGGTCACTGACAATTCCGATTTCTTTACCTTCGACTAGAACATGATAAACGCTATAGGTATTACTAATGATGTATTGGTTTCCCCCGGCAGATATCCCCATGAGTATAGCGAACGCTCCAGCACCTTTGGCAATGGCAATTCTGTTCAACCTTAACCACTGATACACCCGCGATGGTATCTCTTTATTGATTCGCGTTAATTTGACCTTGGCAGTCAAGTCCTGTAACTGGACCTTCGTCTTACGGATCCAATCTTTACCCTTGAAAACTGTCATGTTTGTCTCCTTCATCCGCAAGTTATATGGATTCATATGCCCGTATCTAATGAAGGGATATGTCTCTCAAAGAACGCTGACCATATAGCCCCAATTGGAGCTTTGTCATGCAGTCTTTAATACTTTACCATAATGAGGACACTGTTTTCAACGAAAAAAAATCACATACTTAATACTTATTAAGTATGGTAATTAATTTAGCAACCTCCTCTTGTTCTAGATATGCATTCATTACGTCTTCTAAATTACCTAATTCTTCTTCAGTAATACCATCTTCTAGAAGCAAAGACATCTTCTGAAGCTCCTCTTGTGGCAGCTTAGTCATGACTATAGAAAAAATCTCTGTTTTGTCCTGATTGGTTAGTTTTTTTCGTTTCTCATTAAATTCTTGGGCCGTCATGACTAGAGCATCCCTTAAATCCTCAGAGACTTCGGGCTGCTGAGTAACCTCTGGCTCACCTTCAATAGCCTGCCCCTGATTGAATACGGGAAGTCCTGGATCATCATCATTACTAACATGATCTTCAATCACAGCCTCATCCTCATGCTCCAGCATCGGATCGTTTGTAGGAGGCTCATCTTGTTCCCATATCTCTGTGGGATTGACTAACTTCGATACGTAATCTTCTGTATCTATTGACGGCTTTATTGTATCGGCCATATTCCATTGCTCAAGAAATCGATCAATATATAGATCTACGATATAAGCGGTTGTGAATACAGAGAGAAACGATATTAACAGCGCGGAAATGAGTAGCTTGCTGATCCATCCTAAAAACTTCATCTATGCCCCATCCTTTCCTCGAAAACCGCCATATCTGAGTAGTATTGACAAAACCTGCGCATTTTCATTCCCTACATAAATAAAAAAACTAAAGCCATGGTTACTATGACTTTAGCTTCAAAGGGCTTGCGTTCGGTCAGTAGGATAAAGATACGAATTCAAGTTGATTTGTTATTAAATAAATAAATATGCGCTATTTTGAAAAACGGACCATCCGTCATCTCGAATACTTCTAAATTAAAAAAAAATCTTCAACAGAGTATGTTGAAGATTCCAAATAAGAAATGATCTTTATATTAGTATATCTTAACTACTAGATTTGTCTGATCGCGATTACGTCCAACCGAGAAGATAGCGATGGGTATACCGGTTAACTCTGATACACGTTCCACGTACTGTCTTGCATTCTGAGGTAAATCAGCAAGCGTATGCGCTTGAGTAATATCTTCCTCCCAGCCAGGAAGCTCCTCATAAATCGCTTCACATTGATTGAGGACACTTAAGCTTGCTGGATAATAATCAATAATCTCACCTTGATACTTATAAGCAGTACAGATCTTCACCGTTTTCAGACCACTGAGTACATCAATAGAATTTAAGGAAAGTCCCGTTATGCCACTAACACGTCTCGCATGACGTACGACTACACTATCAAACCAACCTACACGTCTTGGGCGACCTGTAGTCGTGCCATATTCGTGACCAATTTCACGGATGCGATCACCAATTTCATTATTCTGTTCAGTTGGGAAAGGTCCATCACCAACACGACTCGTATATGCTTTTGCCACACCAATGACTTGGTTGATCTTGGTCGGTCCTACACCTGAACCGATGCAAACCCCACCGGCAGATGGATTAGATGATGTTACGAATGGATATGTGCCATGATCAATATCCAGCATAACACCTTGAGCGCCTTCGAATAATACTTTGCGCCCATCATCTATCGCATCGTTCAGCACAACAGAAGTATCTGTTACATATGGACGAATTTGGTCGGCGTATTCTGAGTATTCCTTTAAGATTGAGTCAGCATCTAGGCACTCCGCTCCATATACCTGTTCAATCCATTTATTCTTTGTAGCAACTGCAGCACGAAGCTTAGGCTCGAACACATCAGGATCCAGCATATCCGCAATACGAATACCGCTCCGTGCCGCTTTATCCATATAACAAGGTCCGATTCCTTTGAGGGTCGTCCCAATTTTCTGATCACCCTTCTGAGCTTCTTCAAGAGCGTCAAGAGTAATATGATAAGGCATAATCACATGAGCACGATCACTAATCTTCAAATTCTTCGTCGAATACCCATTATCATGAATATATTGAATTTCATCTAATAGAGCCTTAGGATGTACCACCATACCATTACCTATAATACATATTTTATCGTCATAGAATATTCCAGAAGGAATCAAGTGAACTTTAAATTTTTTGTCCTTAATAATAATCGTGTGGCCCGCATTGTTACCGCCTTGATAACGAGCGACAACCTCCGCTGATTCTGCTAAGAAATCGGTAATTTTTCCTTTTCCTTCATCGCCCCACTGTGTTCCAACCACAACAACGGTTGTCATCGAGCATACCCCCATAAAGTGTGGTTCACACCACAAAATTAGCCGCTTTAGCTAAAGCGGCATTATCAGTGTAGCAGTAGACAGTCAGTGTGTCAATAAAAACGAACGTTCAACAATACGTCGTAATAATTGTTCGGATATAACCTCTTGCAGTTGCTAACCGTATTGTCCAGCTGCAACTTCTTGCATGGAATGGTCTACACTGACAAACTTATTGAAGTTTTTGAGGAAGACCAATTCAACCGTTCCGGTTGGACCATTCCGTTGTTTAGAAATAATAATTTCAATGATGTTCTTCTTCTCTGTCTCTGGATTATAGTAATCATCACGATACAAGAAGGCCACAATATCTGCATCTTGCTCAATTGAGCCTGATTCCCGGAGATCGGACATCATGGGCCGTTTGTCCTGACGTTGCTCAACTCCACGACTTAGCTGGGACAACGCAATAACAGGAACTTCGAGCTCACGAGCTATCGCTTTGAGTGTTCTAGAGATTTCTGAAACCTCCTGCTGGCGATTATCTCCACCACCACTACGGCCATGAATCAACTGTAAATAGTCAATAACAATCATGCCCAGCCCACGTTCCTTCTTCAGTCTCCTGCACTTCGCACGAATATCGGCAACAGTAATCGATGCAGAGTCATCAATATAGATTTCTGCCTCCGATAACGAACCAATTGCCATCGTTAGCTTCTCCCAATCGTCTGACTCCAAGAATCCAGTCCGCATGCGACCTGCATCCACATTAGCCTCGGCACAGATCATCCGCTGAACAAGCTGTGCGGCTGACATCTCCAAGCTGAAGATGGCTACAGCTTCCTTGGCACGGACACCCACATTCTGAGCAATGTTCAATGCAAAGGCCGTCTTACCCACTGAGGGTCTTGCAGCGACAATAATCAAATCATTACGTTGAAATCCAGAGGTCATCTTGTCCAAATCAGGAAAACCCGAAGGAATCCCCGATGTTCCACCTCTGTTATTAAATAGAAACTCTACCCGCTCGAATACTTCCATTAACACATCTCGAATGGCGATAAATCCGTCTCCACGCCGGTTAGATATCTCTAATATTTTCTGTTCGGCATCACTAATTAATTGATTAACATCCTCTTCACTGGCGTATCCACTACTAACGATATTCGTAGCAGCTCGAATAAGCCGCCTTAACATCGCCTTCTCATCAAGAATCTCTGCATAATAACCCACATTAGCTGCGGAAGGTACAGCATTGGCCAGCTCGGTTAAGTAACCAACTCCGCCAACCTCCTCAAGAAGCTTGTGATTCTGTAGATCCGTAGTTAGCGTTATAAGATCGATGGGTTCATTCTCATCGTTCAAGCGAAGCATGGCCTCATATATGCGTTGATGAGCAGCCCGATAGAAATCTTCAGGCATTAATCGCTCCATAACAACTAGCAATGCCTCACCGTCGATAAGTATAGCGCCAAGAACAGCTTGCTCAGCCTCTATACTCTGTGGCTGTACACGATCAGATAAGTAGTCCCTATTCATGGCTCTCTTCGCTTACTTGTACCTTTAGCATCGCTCTAACCTGCGTATGAATTTTGATGGGTATCTCGATCGATCCCAAGGTTCGAATCGGGTCATCCAGCACCATTTTGCGTTTATCAATATCTATCTTATGGGTTTTCTTGAGCTCTTCTGCAATATGCTTCGTAGTGATTGATCCGAACAGTCGTCCACCCTCTCCAGCCTTTGTTCGAATATCCAATGTAATACTCGCTAATTGATCAGCTAGATTCTGGGCGACTTCCTTCTCTTTGTCCTTTACCTTCTTCTCTACTTCATTCATGTGCTCTAGTTGTTTTACTGTCGAGACATTAGCTGGGTTTGCCAAACCTTGTTTGAATAGAAAATTATTAGCGTACCCATCTGGAACATTCTTCACTTCGCCCTTCTTGCCTTGACCTTTAACATCCTTTAAGAATATAACCTTCATTCCAATAACCCCTCTTCCTTATGCAATTCTTGTAATACTAGAAGTAGCTTCTCCTCGGCTTGCTCTAACGTGCCTTCAATCTGTACCGCGGCGTTCGTTAGATGTCCACCACCGCCTAGACGCTCCATAACCACTTGAACATTAATGTCACCCATGGAACGAGCGCTAATGCCTATTAAGCCATCTGTACGCTCTGAGATGACGAATGAAGCGATAATGCCTGTCATATTCAATAAAGTATCTGCAGCCTGTGCTACTAGCATCGGGGAGAACTTTCGACCCGTCTCTCCGGTGGCAACAGCGATGTTCTCATAAATAATTCTCGCATGCTTGATAATGTCTGCCTTCTTCAGATATTCGTCCAGATCCTCCTTGAGCATCTTCTGGATTAGTGCGGAATCAGCACCACTACGTCTTAAGAAAGAAGCTGCCTCGAATGTGCGTGCACCAGTCCTTACGGAAAAGCTCTTGGTATCCACCACCATACCTGCTAATAATGCCGTTGCTTCTAAAGGCTCCATAAGCATTCGATCGTTAAAGTACTGCAGTAACTCGGTAACCAGCTCACAAGTCGATGACGCATATGGCTCCATATAGACGAGTACGGCATCATTAATAAATTCTTCCCCACGCCTATGATGGTCGATAACAACAACACGTTGACTCGACTGTACAAGCTTAGGCTCACTAACCATCGAAGCTTTGTGCGTATCGACGACTACCACTAACGTAGAGGGTCCCATAATTTCTAAAGCTTGCTCTGGACTAATAAATCGGTTTCTTAGCTCTTCATCCTCTTTAATCTCTTGCATCAACCGATATATAGAAGGATTAATACCCTCGAGAACAATAAATCCGTCCTTGTTGCTGACTTGAACGGCTTTTAGCACACCAATAGCTGCTCCTATAGCATCCATATCGGGAATGCGATGACCAACGATCAGCACATTATTACTTTCTCGAATTAAATCCCGTAAGGCATGTGAGACGACACGTGCTCTCACTCTTGTACGCTTCTCTACAGCATTGCTTCTGCCACCATAGAATGATAACCGTTGTCCTACCTTAACCGCAGCTTGATCTCCACCACGTCCCAGGGCAATATCTAAGCTTGATTGAGCAAGAGAACCTAATTCAATTAAATCAGCGGTGCCCGACCCTATACCGATACTTAATGTAATAGGTACCTTATACTCTATCGTCAAGTCACGGACATCATCTAATAACTCGAAGCGAGTTTGCTCCAGGGCTTTTAGGTTTTTATTATTCATTAAGATGAAGTAGCGGTCCGCGGACATTCGTCTTAAGAATAGATGATGCTTATTCGCCCACTCGGAAATTTGTCCGGTTACACGACCTAGCATCACTGCTCGCATTTGATCATCAAGACCCTGAGACGCTTCATCTAGGTTATCTAACATAACTATACCAAAAGCGGGCTTCTCATCCTCATACATATTTTGCAAGCCAACATAGTCTGTTACATCCGTGAAATACAAAAGCCTTTCATCAACTTTGATTAAGACCTGATAATGATGCTTACCAACCGTCATATCTACTTTGCCGTCTTTGTCCTTCTTCTGCTTCAATAACGGGAATACCTCAATAATCGATTCTCCCACAATGGATTCCTTCTCCATCATCTTCGCTACAAACGGATTGTGCCACTCAATGATCTTCTCTTCATTGAAGAGAAGAATTCCTATTGGCATCTCATGAATGACCTCAAAGCTTGCTCGTTTGACTCGATGGGATAATGTGTTCACATAACTATTCAAGTCTTTACGGAAAGCCTTCTCTGCTATCAGCGTAAAATAAACACTCACCCCAAATAGCACAAGGCTCAATCCGCCAAGTCTCCAATCATAGAATATTAGAATAACAACAAATAATAATGTTACAGCATGCGTCCAAAGCATATGCTGGCCATGCCATCGATTTAGTAAAAACTTCGGCATTCTTCTATACACCCACCCTGTAAATTAAACCCCAACCTACGGATTCGGATTAGATTTTTCTTTAGCCCATTTACGTAAAGCGAAAGCTACATCTATGACCCCAATCCACGCTAATAAGCTAGGGATAAACGGAAGCAGAATAATACCCACAATCGGTAACGCCCGATTCCACCCCTTCATATCACTGACGAAGAAGAAAAAGCTAATCGCCTGTAGAGCAAAGGCATAAGTCAGTAGTGGAAGCGAGTTAAGAACAATGACACTTATAACCGAGCCTGTATTAATCACTAAGAACATATCCAAGACCACAACAATCAGATAATACCATACCATGGATTTAGGAAGCATCCAATCCTTCATCGGTTTGAGCTTAGGTACCGGCTTCCATACACGGGATAGAAGCTTACGACCTATCCAATGAGTAACCAATGTATAATATACAGCAATCATAATAATCATCATGGGTATCATGCTTCTCATAATATCTATGAATGAATCGATTTGTTCCTCACTCTGAACTACATTGTTGATCATGGCCATGAAGGTTGGATCGGATTTAAGCATCTTCGAGAATTCTTCGGTGATATTGGCCCCCAGTGCACTGCTAAACAGCAGCAGAAGCAACATAATTGCTATGAGAACAATAATCCCCGTGGTTACTACCGTTCCAGAAGATGATTCTTTACGGTACTGCATACCCATAGCAACGCTTGGAATTAGGAAGAATAGCGACGATAGTGCCAGGATAAATCCTGTACCTCCAAGAATGACTATAAGAATCGTTACAATTCCGGCATACAGTAATAAGAACCTTATGCGGTCTAGAATAACAAAGAGAACTACTATCGGAATCATCATTAAATGAATAGTAATCAAGCCCATTGGTGTAATTAGAGATAAGAGCATCAATAGATAAAGACCACCCCAGGTGATCATGCTCTTTGAAGTTGTAGACAAACGATCTTTCACCTCCAAGGATAGTAACAGCAAAGCAAACGAAAAAAACGCTGTGGAGTTGATTATATCACAAACATCTGGTGTTTTGGATTTTCTTATTCTCAACTATTACATCATCTAATAAATAATAGCTTCTTTCCGGATGGAAAGAAGCTATTATGGTTTGGGATTTTTTCAGGAAGCACCCTCAAGCATGTCATCCTCATCATCAAACGACAACTTTTTTATAATCAATCTAGAAATTCGCATATGATCTACTTCTTGTATAATAAAGTCGATATCACTAGATGAGACCGTTTGTTCTTTTCTCGGCGGCATCTCTACTTGGGAATAGACCCAACCACCGATTGTATCAAAATCATCTGTTTCAATCTCCGTACCGAAATACTCATTAAATTCTTCAATTAATAATAATCCATTAACTGAATGCGTTTGGTTATCTAGCTTCTCTATATTAGGCGCAGTATCATCAAATTCATCATGAATTTCGCCAACAATTTCTTCAATAATGTCCTCCATTGTAACCAATCCAGAGGAACCACCATATTCATCGATTAGCAAGGCCATCTCTGTTCTTCTTTTCTGCATCAGCTTTAGCAAGCTATTAATGGACATCGATTCTGGTACAGTCGTAATCGGTCGAATAATTTCAGCCAGATTATCAAGACCATCCCAACGCTTAAGGATATCCTTAATATGCACGAAACCAATAATATTATCTTTATCGGGTGAGCATACAGGGTATCTTGTATGCATCTCTTCTATTGCAATCTGCTTATTCTCATCAAAAGATAAATTGGCGTATAAGCAAACCATCTCTGTACGAGGAATCATAATTTCTCTGGCATGCGTCTCGGAAAAATCAAAGATGTTGTCGAGCATTGCCATTTCAGAGTTATCGATATAGCCGCCTTTATGACTCTCTTGCATCAACACTAGAATTTCTTCCTCTGTATGCACTGATTCATGCTCGGCATCCGGTTCAACTCCAGCACGACGAAGCATCCAGTTGGATGAGCCATTCAAGAACCAGATGAATGGATACATGATCTTGTAGAAGATCACCATAGGAATGGCAGATATTAGAGTAACTCGCTCTGCGTTACGTATCGCATAGGTCTTAGGCACTTGTTCACCTAATGTAATGTGGAAGGCCGTGATAATTGAGAATGCAATAATGAATGAGATCGTATGAATGACGAACTCGGGCAAGAAACCGGCAAGTATGGGTGTTAATAGATTAGCTATTGCGGGCTCACCAATCCACCCTAGAGCTAGCGAGGCAAGCGTTATACCGAGCTGACATGCTGATAAGTAGGCATTCAGGTTATTCAGGATGCCTGCTGCAAACCGGGCACTCAGATTGTTGCCTTGTAAAGCCAAAGCATCGATACGACTACTTCTTACCTTAACCATAGCAAACTCTGCTGCAACGAAAAAACCATTAAGAAAAACTAAAATCAATACTGCCGCAATCATCAATATGATCACTACCGGGTCACTGTCCAATAAAGCCCTGATCCTCCACTTTCGGAAGGAAGCAGGTTACACCTCCTGATTTGTAAATAAAATGGGTATTGCAACTTACATTGTTACCCTCAATTATAACCGTCCTGTTAAAGTTGCGTCAAACCTTCATAGAGCGTGTAAAGAGCATATAGTCTGATATAGAGTCAATAGTTAGACTAAAGTATGCTTTTATATAAGATATTGACCTCATCTTGGCTTTTATGCATGAAATCTGCCGTTCTCAAAGAAATTTCTATACACCTTCTGGTATAATTACTCCATATGAACCCAATATAAGGGTAGTTCATAAATTAGTTTATAGAATGGAGATTTACATGATTGCCTTAAATTTCTCCCTTGTCTTCATCTTGATTGTTGCTACCGCCTTCTTCGTTGCTACCGAATTCGCTATTGTCAAGCTACGCCCCTCGCGTGTTGATCAGATGGTTATGGAGGGTAGGAAGAATGCTGTAGCTGTGAGTAAGGTCACTAGCAATCTTGACGGTTATTTATCCGCCTGCCAACTTGGTATAACGATAACTGCGCTTGGTCTCGGGTGGTTAGGAGAGCCAACCGTTGAGCGAGTCATTCATCCACTATTGGAGCCTCTCGACCTACCTGGAGATCTCATTACCGTCATTTCCTTTTTCATTGCCTTCGTTTTCATTACCTTTCTCCATGTAGTACTCGGTGAGCTTGCTCCTAAGTCCGTTGCTATACAGAAGGCAGAAGAGGTTAGTCTATTCTTCGCACCTGCAATCATCTTTTTCTATAGGGTTATGTATCCTTTTATATGGGTTTTGAACGGCTCTGCAAACCGTTTTGTCAGTATGTTCGGTATCCGACCTGCTAATGAGCACGACAATCCTCATTCCGAGGAGGAGCTTCAAATTATTCTATCTGAGAGCTATAAGAGTGGCAAGATTAACAAAAGTGAATACAGCTATGTAAGTCGTATCTTCGCCTTTGATGAATTGCTGGCTCGTGAAATCATGGTCCCTCGTACAGATATGATCTGTTTAGATATTGATAAGTCATTAGTTGATAATTTAAAAATTATTCGCGGGGAGCAATATACCCGCTTTCCCGTTATTCAAGAGAATAAAGATAATATAGTAGGAACCATTAACACCAAGAAATTTTTCCTAAATTATAATGATAATGCTCAGTTTGAGCTCCAGTCCATCCTTCAATCACCCGTATTAGTAAGCGAAGCCATTGCTGTTAAAGAATTATTAAAGCAGATGCAGAAAAACCAGACCCATATCGCTATCCTTATGGACGAGTACGGTGGAACATCAGGTATGATTACTATTGAAGATATCCTAGAAGAGATTGTTGGGGAAATTCGTGATGAATTTGATGCAGATGAGAAAACAGAAATTGAGATCTTAAGCGAGTCACACATCATCGTTGACGGCAAAACCTCCATTACTCATGTGAATGAGCTGTTACATACGAATATCGAAAGTGATGGACTAGATACGATTGGTGGATGGTTGTACGGATTTCATTCGGAAATTCGAAAGAACGAACCCTGGACGTATAATAATTTAATTTTCATCGTACTCGAGAAGGATAAACACCGAATTCGCAAGGTGGAAATTCAGAAGCTTGATGAAGATCAGCTTAATGAGTAGAAAGCCCTGAGGGAATTTCCTCAGGGCTTTCTTATATGATTTGACTACTCTGTAGTGTAAGGAAGCAATGCAATTGTACGTGAGCGTTTGATCGCTGTAGTCAATGCACGCTGATACTTAGCACTTGTACCTGTTACACGACGAGGAAGGATTTTCCCACGCTCGCTGATAAACTTACGAAGCGTATCTACATCTTTATAATCAATGTGTGTAATTTTGTTTACAGTGAAGTAACAAACCTTCTTACGTTTATTACGTCCGCCTTTGCGGTTACCAAACTTTCTTTCGCCACGGTCGTCTCCATCACGATTATCGCGATTTCCGCCGCCACCTGAAGGTCTTCTGCTATCCATTAAGGTTTTTCATTCCTTTCCATTAGAATGGTAGATCATCATCCGAGATATCAATAGGCTTTCCATCATCCGAGAATGGATCATTGTTGTTAGCTTTTCCCCGCGACCCGCCTGCACTAGGTGCCTTGCCGGACGCTCCGCCGTCTTCACGATTACCAGAACCTGCCGATTCAAGAAAACGAACATTGTCCGCAACTATCTCGGTTATATATACACGTTTGCCTTCATTATTCTCATAATTACGCACCTGAATGCGACCTTCAACAGCGGTTAACCGTCCTTTGCGCAAATAATTTGCACAGGTTTCAGCTAGCTGCCGCCAAGTTACGATATTCAGAAAATCAGCCTCGCGTTCTCCACCTTGAGCAGTGAAGGGTCGATCGACCGCCAGTGTAAACTGGGCAACAGCGACGCCTGCTGGCGTGTAACGCAGCTCTGGATCCTTCGTCAATCTGCCGATTAGAATCACTCGGTTCAGCAATATTATCCCTCCCGCACATTCAACTTGAATACATACAACGACAATGAGTGATTACGCTACATCTTTGACGATTAAATGACGAATGACTTCATCAGAAATCTTCATAACGCGATCGAGTTCATTGATAACATCCGCTGTTGCATTAAAGTGGACTAGGACATAAATCCCGTCGCGGAAATCATTGATCTCATAAGCTAAACGTCGTTTACCCATTAGATCCTTCTTGGTAATCTCGCCGCCGTTATTGATGATGTTCAGGAATTTTTCAACAGTGGCATCAACAAGATCTTGTTCAATGTCAGTGCGAATAATAAACATCACTTCATACTTACGCATAGAAAATTCACCTCCTTATGGTCTTGAGCGGCTCCTTATGAGTATAGGCTGAATGAACAACCAAGGAGCAAGGAGCAAGTGTTAAAACTCGCATCCTTGAACTATACCAAATCCGTCACTAGATTACAAGCGAATACATGATTTATGTGTGAATGTATCAAACTAACATAATTCGAATAATTGGAGGTGAATCTTTGATGGGAGAATGGACAGAATTTGAACCAGGACACAAAGCACCGAATAACGGAACATACATTGAAGTTGGCGAAGACGATTATATCATGGGAATTAACGACCCCGCAAAAATTGAACTTGAGAAGGGTCAAGTGTTCCCGAAAACTCAGAATAAGAATAGAAAGTGGAAAAAGATGTAGCTGAGGCTTAGGCTAGTCCCTCTCGCGAGAGGAGAGGTCGCCTCGCGTTCATAAAGAGGCGTCTAAGCGATTTTGTGATCTAGATGATCAATCATACTTGCCTGTACTCGATAATCGCGAGAAGAACCATTACACGAGGCTGATTTTATTACAATAATTTCAAATTAACTAATAAAATGGTAAACGACAATATCTGGAATCAAAAATACCTTCCTCACTATTATTCGTAAGGAAGGTCTTCAAGTTTAAATGATATGGCGGAAAGAGTGGGAGTCGAACCCACGCACGCCTTGCGACGCCTAACTGATTTCGAGTCAGCCCCCTTGGACCACTTGGGTACCTTTCCGCGACGACAAGAGCTATTGTAACATAAACGATTTCAACTATGCAACGGATACTTTTTCATATCGCAACTTTTAATTATCTTCAATTTCTCCAGGCTTAATTGGATTACTAGATGGCCGAAGAACCTTCTTAAACTTCTTCTCAAATTTAATTCGCGGCACTAAGACGCTATGCTTGCACTTCACACATTTAATCCGGATATCCATACCCATCCGGATTATCTCCATTTCATTCCCACCGCATGGGTGAGGTTTTTTCATCAGTACAATATCACCTAATCCAAATTGTTTAGCATCCACGACTATTCCGCCTTTTCAATCCGTTGATAAGTTACGATTCTAGGATATGGAATTTCAATGCCATGAGCATCAAAGCTCTTCTTAATTTCAGCATTCATCTGCCTGGATACACCATATTGTTGGTTCGGTTTACACTCACAGGTCACACGCACAATTACCTCCGATGCGGCCAAGGATTGTATTCCTAAGACCTCTGGCTCATTTAATATATTCTCATTATTCATACCGATTTCTTGAACAGTATCCTTGATGATGCCAATGGCCCTATCCATATCCATTTCATAAGCAATAGAAATATCTACTACAGCTATAGAGTTATTAATGGAGAAGTTCGTCACTTCAACAATAGAACCATTCGGTATAATATGTACTTCTCCCGTCCAGCTTTTAATCCGGGTTACTCTAAGTCCGATCTCATCAACCGTTCCTTTAAAACTACCCGTTTGAATAATATCTCCTACAGCAAATTGGTCCTCGAATATAATGAAGAACCCTGTGATAATATCCTTTACTAGACTCTGTGCACCAAAGCCAATAGCAAGACCTACAACCCCAGCTCCAGCTAACATGGGACCGAAGGGAACCTCGAATACAGCAAGAACCATCATTACAGTAATAAAGCTTATCGCATAATTAACTATATTACTCATCAAACGCATGATCGTTGTCGTACGCCTTGGATTAAATTTGAGTCTATCCTTCTCATCTGCTATTCGTCTTATCGCTTTATTCAATAATTTACTAGCAATCTTAGCCAAGAGAATAATCAGAATAATCTTTATGCCTACTATAGAATAATCTATCCACCTATCCCCATCTGTCATAAACTCAATGAATCTATCCCAAATTTCATTTAGGTTAAACTTAACTGCAATCGCATCTAACAATACTTACGCCTCCTCTATAGTTCGATGGTATCATATTGTCCGTCATGGTTACAATAAACTCCTCTTACCTCTACATTCTCTGACAGAATGATATGACGAACCTGCTCTAGTTGATTGCCTGGAAATTCGATCGACAATGCACAGCCCGCCGTAATCTGTTTCGGTGTAGGGCGTATATCGATTTCAATATCCGCATATTCCAATAGCATCTCTGCACGCAAGGCTTGCTGCGTTGAATCAAAGGCGATTAGCATGGTTTGTATCAACTCATCACATGTCCTTTCACAAAGACGTATATTCTAATGCAATTGTCCATATACTAGGGAAATAAAACCTATCTTCAATGTTATGGGGGAAACCAGTCCATGAAATTCACATGGGGTTTGGATAATCGTAAGGCTTTAACACCCGTAAAGACGGGCTATCAGGATCCGCGAGCACATCATATATTATGTGACCGTTTACGTGATGTATTCGATTCCGTACCAATTGGACGACCTATTATTATGATATGTATTGGTACAGACCGCTCGACCGGTGATTCACTTGGTCCCCTAGTTGGTACTTTATTAAAGAAACGCAATACTAAAGGACAACCTATTTATGGTACGCTAGACCACCCCGTACATGCCATGAATCTTGTTGACACCCTACACACCATCGAGCGACAACACAGTAACCCTTTTGTTGTAGCTATTGATGCTTGTTTAGGTCAGCATGCGAGTATTGGAACTATACAGATTGGCCATGGACCAATGAAGCCCGGTGCGGGTGTGAATAAAGATCTGCCTCCTGTTGGTGATATCCATATTACTGGCATTGTTAATGTCGGAGGATTTATGGAATTTATGGTGCTGCAGAATACTCGACTCAGCTTGGTTATGGATATGGCCGAGACGATATCAACTAGCCTATATCGTTCCTTATTGTTCAGACGTGATTCAGGGACTTACTCTGCGCTGAATTAATGACATTACGTTCCTCGGGTGACAACGGATACTTCGACTCACCTTTTATCAATGGCTTGCCATATGAGTAGGATTCTTCCCGACCATGAATTACCGTGAATACAAGACCATCAAGATTATCGTCAACGAATGCGATGGAGAAGCTTAAGTCACTTCCCGAATCACTAAAAGCATTATATCGTTGCATGGAGACATTGCCTTTCATCTCCGATATCTTCCTCTTTATCTGTTGAATCAAATGTTCTTGCTCTAAATATTTAGCTTGTGATGCACTCGTTTTTACTTGTAGCTCCGTGATAATATCTTGAAGATTTGCTACTCCGGTGTGACCTATCATGGCATCATATTTACCCTTAAGGGTATTTACTTTTCTCCACAACATGATCACAACAATTATCATAATTAGAAGCAGAGCAATAACACTAATACAAGCAATTATAACAATACTTTGATCTAGATTCCCCACTAATGTAAACCCTCCCATATAAATTACCCCATCTGAATCTTGACCACTATCAATTGTCGTAGTGTTTAATAATTTCCTTTACGGATGCTACCAAATAATCAACATCCTCAATCGTTGTTGAGAATCCAACACTCGTTCTTACTGCTCCTCCTGCCAATGTGCCAGCAGTCTCATGAGCAAGTGGTGTACAATGATATCCGGCTCTTACTGCGATATTAAAGCTCTGATCTAGAATAAATGACATCTCTGAAGCATCAATATGAGGAAAAGCAAAAGCAACAATACCGGTGCGACGCTCATTCAAACCTGGTCCCAATATTCGGATATCAGGTAAATTCATAAGCTCCGACATAAGACGCTGTGTTAAATCCCATTCTTTATTATGGATCTTATGAACGGTTTCATTCAACACATACTTAACTCCTTCTGATAGCCCTGCAATACCTACCGTATTAGGTGTCCCTCCCTCATATCGATCCGGTCTAACATGTGGCATCTCTATCTCCTCAGATTTGCTACCTGTCCCACCATGAACGAATGGTTCTAGCTCTATCTCAGGATGTATATAAAGACCACCTGTTCCTTGTGGACCCAGCAAACCCTTGTGCCCTGGGAAGGCCAGCATATCAATACCTAACGCTTGAATATCAACTTCGAATGCTCCAGCAGTCTGCGCAGCATCAACTAATAATTTCGCTCCAACTTCATGTGTAATTTCTGCTATATCTGCTATTGGCAATATACTGCCCAGCAGGTTTGATCCATGGGAGCATACGACTAACTTTGTTTGACTGTTGGCGGCATCACGAATCTGCAGAGGATCAATCAAACCCTTGTCGTCCGTCTTTATATAAGTAACTTCGATTCCAACCTTATTCTTAAGAAACTCGAGGGGACGACGTACAGAGTTGTGTTCGATCGACGTACTTATTACGTGGTCTCCACTCTTTAGAAAGCCTTTGATCGCTTGATTAAGAGCCATCGAGGTATTCAGTGCAAACGATATGTCATTCGGATTGTGGATATTGAACAAACGAGCCAATTGACTTCTTGCTTCGAACAAAGTACGGCTAGCACGAACAGCCATCTTATGACTGCCTCGTCCAGGATTAGCGCCATACTCTTCTATGCATTGCATCATCGCCTCAAGTACTGCTGGGGGCTTTGGCCAGGATGAAGCAGCATGATCAAAGTAACGAATTTGCATAGTAACACCTCCCTTTCTGCGAAAATTTAAAGCATACTTCTGAGGAAGATAATAACCCCCTCATCGAGTATGCTCTGATTATTGCTGAATTCTTATCCCTTAATCGACTCGATTAACTGCTTTTTGTTTGTAGCAATTCCAACAGTCTTTCTAGATCATCCTTGGAATAGTACAACAATTCGATCTTTCCTTTGTTCTTCACACTTTTAATACTGACCTTTGTACCATAATACTCGCGCAATGATTCTTCAACCTGATGTATATAAGGATCTCTTTTAACTTTTGTTTTTTTCTTAACCTTAGTGGGTTGTTCAATTTTCTGAATTTGTTCCTCTAGCTCGCGCACACTCCATTCATGCTTTATTGCAGCTAAAGCAATTTCCTTTATTGCTTTTACATCCTTTAATCCAACAATTGCTTTGGCATGACCCATTGTCAATGTTCCACGTGAAACATAATCCTTCACTTCTTCCGGAAGCTGAAGTAATCTAAGGAAGTTAGCAATATGTGGTCGTGATTTTCCTACCTTAACAGATAATTGTTCCTGTGTAAGAGCGAACGTATCCATTAAACCTTGGTAAGCTAGGGCAATTTCCATGGAATTTAGATCCTCACGTTGAAGATTCTCGATTAGAGCTATCTCCATTACCTGTTGATCGGATAGCTTTCTCACTACTGCCGGTATAGTCGCCTGATTCGCAACTTGAGAAGCACGCCATCTACGCTCTCCCGCAATAATCTCATAACCCTTAAGCACCTCGCGAACAATAATAGGAGTAATTACACCGTGCTCCTTAATAGAAATCGCGAGCTCTTCAATTGTCTGATCATCAAAGTTCTTTCTAGGCTGATACGGGTTTGCCCTTAATTGCGCGAGGGGTATTTCTAAGATTTTATCATCATCATTAATGTGTAACGATGGAATAAGAGCATCTAGACCTTTGCCCAGACGTTTATTACTGTTGCTCATGACTAATCACCTCTCTGGCCAATTCCATGTAAACTTCAGCACCTTTAGATCTTGAGTCATAAGTTATAATCGATTGCCCGTGACTTGGGGCTTCACTTAATCTTACATTCCTTGGTATAACTGTTTTGTACACTTTAGTTTGAAAGTATTTTTTTACTTCCTCAATAACTTGAATACCTAAATTTGTTCTAGCATCGAACATGGTTAATAATACGCCTTCTATTTGAAGGGATGTATTCAGATGCTTCTGAACAAGCCGGACAGAATTCAACAATTGACTTAATCCTTCTAGAGCGTAATATTCACACTGTATTGGAATAATAACGGAGTCGGATGCCGTTAGAGAATTTACTGTAAGAATGCCAAGTGATGGAGGACAATCGATCAATACATAGTCAAACATATGCTTAATTAATTGTAGAGATTTCTTCAACCTTACTTCTCTCGAGATCGTTGGTACTAATTCAATCTCAGCACCAGCTAGTTGGATTGTAGCAGGGATGATCTTCAAGTTCTCTATATTGGTATCAATGATGGCATCCTTAGGATGAATATCATTGATAATTACATCATAGATACAGTAAACTACATCAGCTTTATTAATACCAATTCCGCTTGTAGTATTACCCTGAGGATCAATGTCGACTAGGAGCACCTTTTTTCCTAAAGCTGCTAGTGAAGCACCTAAATTCACAGAGGTTGTAGTTTTACCAACTCCGCCTTTTTGATTTGTAATAGCAATGATCTTTGACACCCAATCACCTCATATATATTAGGAAAAGACATGTTAACTCTGGTAAAACTTGTTCAAATAGTTACTTCTGGTGCAAACACACATAGTCTGAAAGAATATGATCCTCATTCACACGCAACTTTTATTCATTTTTTCGAGAGTTTAGATGAACTGTACCATTATTGAACAAGTTCAATTATTATTCTTGCTTCTTAGGTATACGAATTACAAACTCATAATAATCCTCAAATACATTCTCATCCGTAATAATCTTTAAACCAGAGCTACTTACAAGATCAACAGACTGTCGAATCGTGTTAACTGCTAGTCGGATATCCTTAGAATAAGAAACCTTACGAGCGCTTTTCGTTTTCGAGGTTTTCTTCAAGAAATCGATTCGTGCTTCTGTTTGTTTAACATTAAGATCCTTTTCAAGGATATCGTTCAAAAGCTTTTGTTGCTGCTCTTCACTTTCTAATCCCAATAATGCTCTAGCATGACGTTCAGTAATTGTACGCTCCATCATTGCTTGTTTTACTGGCTCACTCAATTGCAGAAGACGAATTTTGTTAGCTATTGTCGATTGACCCTTACCAATTCTCTGAGCTAGACTTTCCTGTGTCAGATCATGCAGCACCATTAGCCTCTGATATGCATAAGCCTCTTCAATAGCCGTTAATCCCTCACGTTGTAAATTTTCTATCAAAGCTATCGATGCAGCCTGTGAATCATTGAAGTCTCGGATTACTGCCGGAATAGTTGGTGAACCAAGCTTCTGAACCGCTCGAAAGCGTCTTTCCCCAGCAATGATTTCATATTTACCCCCCCGAACCCTAACAACGATCGGTTGAATAACACCATGTGTTTTAATCGTTTGGCATAGCTCTTCAATACGTTCATCATCAAAAACCGTTCGAGGCTGATAAGGACTTGGTACGATTTCCGTAACTGGGATGGCCTTTATCTCTTCATTCCCATTCCGATCAGCAAGTCCGAATAATTTCGAAATTTGATCTTTCATTTCTTCACTCCACCCAAATAATAACTAAATATTGGCTAAGAAACTATCATTTTTATAATTCTATCATCAAGTCATTATATTCTCTATCAGAACCTTCTTTTCCTGCCCTGATAACGAAACATTTTTAAACCATTGTTTCACGTGGAACAATGGTTTAAAACTTGATGAGCGGTTCTTTAGAAGGAATTCCAGCCTTCCTTGGATACTTTGCTGGAGTTCTACCATTCTTCTGTATAATAACGATACTTCTTTTAGCCTGCTCCAAAGGTAATTCGAAGGAATGTACTTCCTTTAACTCCGATAATAATTGCTTTATACTATAATCCGCCTCTTCTACTTCTCCTTGAATATCTGTACCCTTCATTGCTACAAAAAAGCCTTTTTCCTCTACAAACGGTAAACATAACTCGTTAAGTACACTTAAACGAGCTACCGCTCTAGCCGTAGCAAGGTGGAATTTATTACGTAAATTAAGATCTCTCGCAGCATCTTCAGCACGACTGTGTATACAAGATATTGTGTTTAGATCAAGAGTTTTTACAATATGTTGTAAGAACTGTATTCTTTTGTTCAATGAATCAATTATCGTAATTTGTAAGTGTGGATACACAATTTTTAATGGAATACTTGGAAATCCAGCTCCAGAACCAATATCAATTAATGTCTGAATAGATGCCATTGGAATATAAAAGGATAAGGAAACGGAGTCATAAAAGTGCTTAATGTACACCTGCTCCCTATCTGTAATCCCCGTTAAGTTCATCTTGTCGTTCCATACAATCAACTCCTGATAATATTGCTCAAACTGTGAGAGCTGATGTGAAGTTAATGTAATGCCCTTCTCGACTAATAATGAGTTAAATTGATTGACTACTTCATCCATATATTAACCTCTCGTAGCTTTTACTTTGTGATATTGCTCCAGGTAGACGAGTAATATAGATATGTCCGCCGGAGTAACTCCCGATATCCGAGACGCTTGCCCCAGGTTAAGTGGTCGAACCTTCGCTAATTTTTGTTTAGCTTCAGTGGCTAATCCATAAACAGCCACATAATCGATATCCATAGGAATTTGTTTTTTCTCCATCTTCTTAAGACGATTAACCTGTATAAGCTGCTTTTCGATGTATCCTGCATACTTAGTTTGTATTTCAACCTGTTCCTTCACTGCCGTGTGTAATTCATAAGGTGATGGAGAAAGCTCCTCAATATGCTTATAAGAAATTTCAGGACGTCGAAGCAACGTAATTGCCGGTATGCTATTGTTGTCTAACTTTGTCGACCCGGCTTCCTCAAGTAAATCTTGAACAAGCTTATCGGGACGAATCCATACATTATCCAATCGTTCAAGCTCCCTCTCCACCATATCCTTCTTATGAAGAAAACGATCATAGCGATCCTGTTTAATTAATCCAATATCATACCCCTTCGGTGTTAGTCGCAGATCAGCATTATCATGGCGAAGCAGCAAGCGATATTCAGCGCGAGAGGTTAGTAGACGATAGGGCTCATTCGTACCCTTCGTTACCAGATCATCAATTAGAACACCAATATAAGCATCCGACCTTTCAAGAATAACCGGATCTTTATCTTGCGCTCTACGAGCCGCATTAATTCCAGCCATTACTCCCTGGCCAGCAGCTTCCTCATAACCAGAAGTTCCATTAATTTGACCCGCCGTAAAAAGATTAGCAATCCGCTTCGTCTCTAAAGATGGCCATAGCTGGGTAGGTACAATCGCATCATATTCAATGGCATAACCCGTGCGCATCATACGTACATCCTCTAGCCCAGGAATAGAACGAAGTATTCTTAGCTGCACTTCCTCTGGCATACTAGTTGATAGGCCTTGCACATAATATTCTGAAGTATGACGACCTTCAGGCTCAAGAAAAATCTGGTGCTTAGGTTTATCCGCAAACCGTACAATCTTATCCTCAATAGAAGGACAATAACGAGGTCCTGTTCCCTCAATAACACCACTAAACATCGGAGCACGATGAAGATTATCCGTAATAACTTGATGCGTTTCAGCAGAAGTATGAGTCAGCCAGCAAGGAAGTTGGTCTTCCTTAACACCTTCAGTAGTCTCATAAGAGAAAAATCTAGGAAGATCATCCCCAGGCTGAATCTCCGTCTTACTAAAATCGATGGAATCCTTGTGTATACGAGGTGGCGTGCCCGTCTTGAAGCGGACAAGATCAAAGCCTAAACGCTTTAAGCATTCAGATAACTTAATTGATGGTTGTTGATTGTTGGGTCCACTCTCATAGATCATTTCACCCATAATCACCTTACCTCGCAGATAAGTACCTGTTGTTATAACAATAGCTTTAGCACGATATTGCGCACCTGACTTCGTCTCGATCCCAGTACAGACACCATTGTCTATTAATAATTCTTCGACCATACCCTGAACCATCGTCAGATTAGCTTGCTTTTCAATCGTTTCTTTCATCATATGCTGATATAAGAACTTATCCGCTTGAGCACGCAAAGCATGAACCGCCGGTCCCTTCGCCGTATTCAGCATCCGCAACTGAATATAAGTTTTGTCAATATTACGACCCATCTCACCACCGAGAGCATCGACTTCACGTACAACATGCCCTTTAGCTGGACCACCTATAGATGGATTACATGGCATAAAAGCGACCATATCCAAATTAATCGTAATCAATAATGTATCACAACCCATACGAGCAGATGCCAGAGCCGCTTCACAGCCTGCATGCCCTGCTCCAATTACAATAACGTCGTACTTTCCGGCCAAATAGCTCATTGTTAACACCTCCTTGAAATTCTGTTAGAATGATTTTTTGATAGCCAAATTTGTTGGTTATTTACCTAGACAGAATTGCGAGAAAATTTGATCCACCAATGATTCGCCAACAGCATCACCTATTATTTCGCCCAACTGTTCCCATGCATTACGTATATCTATTTGTAACAGATCAATCGGTGTGAATATCTCTGCCCCTTGTAATGCATCTTGTAGTGAAGATTTTGCTTGATGTAGAAGCTGTATATGACGGACATTACTCACATAAGTTAAATCCCCAGATTCTAGCTCTCCTCCGAAGAACACCGTAGTTATTGCTTTTTCCAGCTGCTCTAATCCCTGTTCTTCAGTCATTGACATATATACAATACGATCATCCGCTACGTATTTATGAACCTGATGAAGCTCTAAACGTTCGGATAAATCCATTTTGTTCACAATAATAATAACCTGCTTGTCTTGAAGCTGCTCCAACAACAATCTCTCGTCTTCATGTAGTGCTTCATTAAAGTTTAATACCACTAATAATAAATCTGCCTCTGCTAACGCATGTCGAGACCTCTCAACTCCAAGCTTTTCTACAATATCACTCGTTTCTCTAATCCCAGCAGTATCTAACAGTCTTAGAGGAATGCCTCCAACCGTTACATACTCCTCAATCACATCACGAGTTGTACCGGGAATTTCCGTAACGATTGCTCGATTCTCTTGAGCAAGTACATTCAGCAGTGAGGACTTACCAACATTAGGCCGGCCAACGATCGCGGTTGTTAGACCTTCTCTTAGTATTTTGCCCTGTTCTGCAGTCTTTAGCAAGTGATCTATCTCTTCTAATGCTTCCTTACATTTGTTATTAATAAAGGAGTTCGTTAACTCCTCTACATCATGCTCAGGGTAATCAATATTTACTTCAATATGCGCAATTAACTCTACGAGTCGATGACGCAGCTTCACAATTTTCTTAGATAAAGAACCATCTACTTGCTTAAGTGCTATAGAGAAGGCCCGATCTGATTTAGATCGAATGAGGTCTATAACCGCTTCCGCCTGTGATAAATCAAGCCGCCCATTAAGATAAGCCCGCTTTGTAAACTCACCTGGCTCTGCTAATCGAACTGTTCCCGAAAGGAGCAATAGCTGGAGAACCTTCTTTACTGAGATCAAGCCGCCATGACAGCTAATTTCAACGACATCCTCCATAGTAAAAGAACGAGGTGCACGCATCACTGTTACCAATACTTCCTCTAATCGCTCCCCACTTATAGGATCTCGTATATAGCCATAATGCACCGTATGCGTTGGTACCTCAGTAAGCTTTTGTTTTGTTGCGAATATAATACTAACCTGATCAATGGCCTCTGGACCACTTACTCGAATAATAGCGAGGCCTCCCTCACCAAGTGGCGTGGATATTGCAGCAACGGTATCAACTTCATTCATGTTAACTTCACCACTTCCAAACTGCAGCTTATGTTTACTAGGTTGTTTTCTAGAATTTATAACTGCTGCTGTGTAAAAATTATAAATTCTGATCATTTCAAAAAAGGCAATGACTTCGCAAGAGTTCCCAGAAGTCATTGCCATCATAATTATTTAAGTGCGATAACTACTTTACGATTGGGCTCTTCACCCTTACTAACCGTTTTAACTTTCGGATGATCCTGCAGGTAAGAATGTATAATCTTACGTTCCTGAGGAGTCATAGGTTCAAGAACAATTTCCTTGTGACCCTTGATTACCCTAGTGGCCAGACGTTGAGCAAGTTCTTCAAGCGTCTTACGACGCCTTTTTCTAAATTGCTCCGCATCCAGAATAATACGTATGTGTTCCTTGGAATGCCGGTTAGCTACAATATTAACCAAATATTGTAGTGCATCTAAAGTTTGTCCTCTTCTTCCAATTATCATACCCATTTCGGCGCCACTAATCGTAATACCCTGAGTATCATCGCCGAGATCTTCTTTCTGAATTTCCGCATTTAACCCCATACCATCCATAACATCACGTAAGAATACTATCGCTTCATCTATCGGATCTGGAACAAGCTCAATTTCAACTCTTGCGTCCTTTGAACCAATTAGACCGAACAACCCCTTCGAAGGATGTTCAAGAATCGTAACCTTAACACGATCCTCAGCAACCTGAAGCCGCTGTAGTCCTGATTTAATTGCATCTTCTATCGTTTTGCCAGTGACGGTTATGGATTTCATTTGGAAACTTTGCCTCCCTTTTGAGATCCTCCATATATAAAGTGCGTTTGAATAATTGTGAAAAGATTACCGTAAACCCAATATAGTGGCAATGCAGCTGGGAAGCTCATTGACATAACAAAGATTAGGACTGGGAATACCATCATAATGCTCTGCATTTGTTTCGTCATCGGTGTGTATTTAGCCATAACCTTCTGTTGAATATAGGTTGTTATGGCAGCAATAATAGGAAGAATATAATAAGGGTCTTTCTCACCTAGCGCCATCCACAAGAAACTATGCTCTCGAATATCTGGATTCCACATAATTGCATAATAGAGAGCAATCAGGATTGGCATCTGCACCAACAATGGAAAACAGCCCGCAAGTGGATTTACGCCATTCGACTGGAATAGCTTCATCGTCTCTTCCTGTTGTTTCTTTGCATCATCTTTATACTTTTCTTTGAGCTTCTTCATTTCCGGCTGTAAGGCTTGCATCGCCTTTGAGCTTTTATACTGCTTCAGCGTTAGAGGAAGCACTAGAAAACGAATAATAATGGTTACTACGAGGATAGATAGTCCATATTGTCCCCAAAGAAACACTGCAATTTTATCTAAAGATAAGGAAAGCGGATAAACAAAGTAATGTTGAAAAAAATTACCTTCCAATAAATCAGCTGTTTCCGTTGTCCCCATATTCGGCGAGCAACCCGCCAAGACCAGCATAGAAACCAACATCAAACCAATAAGTATTATCTTTTTACGGGACAAACTGGTATCCTCCTAAAAGTTTTTGATGACTACGCCAGTAGTCGATAAAACTACTTCGTAAGCATAGGCTTTCGTAAATCACATGTTTGTGACTAACGATAACATTGATTTGCAGCCTAGAGTTATCTAGTGTAAAAGTTTTTGATGACTACGCCAGTAGTCGATAGAACTACATCGTAAGCATAAACTAAGTTTGTGATGGTCGCGCCACCATTATATTTACCAAATAAAACTATACCATAGTTCGTCCATCAATAAAACTCTGACTATACGTCAATATCGAATAGAGATGAATATCTATAGTTAGTTATTTTTTCTTTATCATAGAAGCTCTCTTTAATACATGAAGCAAACTTTTCTCAGCCGCGTGATAATCTAGTTCTACCGCGGGTTTCCTCACAATCACAATCAGATCGTGATGCGGTACAATTTGCTCAGCATGGTGACGAATAATTTCTTTGATTATTCGCCGAAGCCTATTACGTACAACTGCATTACCCAGCTTTTTGCTGGCCGACACACCCATTCGGAACTGCTCTACTTGAGCATTAGGCTTATAGTAAATCACATACTGCATATTCGCCGCGGATTTCCCGTGACGATACACTTTATTGAAGTCTTCTCTTTTAGCTAATCGATATTGCTGCTGCACTGCTAAATCTCCATCCGCTTTGAGGAATTTAAAAAAAGGTCACAACTGTGACCCTTCATTGAAGAATAGATAGCTTTAGGCGGTTAATACTTTTCTTCCCTTAAGACGACGGGCAGCAATTACCTTCTGTCCATTCTTCGTGCTCATTCTTACGCGAAAGCCATGGTTTTTCTTACGCTTTCTTACATTTGGTCTAAACGTTGGTCTCATCTATTCTGCACCTCCTTGAAATCCATCAAATAATACACAAAATTCCCTTTTACATTAAAGCATGTTAACGATCAAAAGTCAACAAACCTATAGAATTGAGCATTTATGAAAACCCCACTGAGGATAGGCCTGTGGGTAAGATTTTAGCGGAAATATCGAATGCTGTCGAATAACGAACATAATATCCACAATATATAGTGTTGTTGACAACAAATACTCACAAGCTATTGAATTTGTGGATAATTACTGGTTTTTCATTGATATAAGCCCCCTGATTTGTTATCATAAAGTTGTTTTCACTGTGCGTAAGTTGCTTTAATATATAATTTTATCCACAACCTGTGTATAACATTGTTAACAATAACCATGTTCTCTAATACATTTATTAGACTATTGTTGATTTTGTGGATAACTTTATCGACATTATTCGCAATTTCCCTAGAATAATTACTTATTTATAATGTTACCTTGGCTAAAGCCACAAGATACGAAGAATTTGAAGGAGTGAAACATCTGTGGAGAGCCATATCCATGATCTCTGGCAGCAAGTCCTAACAGCTGTCCAAAAAAAGATAAGCCGACCTAGCTATGATACCTGGTTGAAATCAACAAAAGCTGTATCCTTTAACGATCAACATGTAGTCATATGCGCACCAACTATTTTTGTTAGAGAATGGTTGCAGAATCGTTATACAAAGCTTATTGGAAGTACTATATTCGAACAATTTGGCAAACAAGTAGATGTTAGCTTTATTATTGAAGAAGCTACACCTTCTAATAACAAAATGAATACATCCTCATCTTTACAAGTTACTACTCCTAAAGAAATACACGAAGCTCAAGAAGAAACATATTCACATATGCTCAATCCCAAATATACATTCGATACCTTCGTCATTGGTTCGGGTAATCGATTTGCACATGCTGCTTCGCTAGCGGTAGCTGAGGCTCCAGCTAAAGCCTATAACCCCTTGTTCGTTTATGGTGGAGTTGGATTAGGTAAAACACATTTAATGCATGCAATTGGTCATTATATTATCGAGCATAATCCCGCTACAAAAGTTCTCTACATATCCTCAGAGAAATTTACTAATGAGTTCATCAATGCTATTCGAGATAATCGTGGAGAGAGCTTTCGTAACAAATATCGTAATATAGATGTCCTATTGATTGATGATATTCAATTTTTGGCGGGTAAAGAACAAACTCAGGAGGAATTTTTCCATACCTTTAATGCCCTTCATGAAGAACGTAAACAAATTATCATCTCTAGTGATCGCCAGCCCAAAGAAATTCCAACATTGGAAGAACGACTTCGCTCAAGATTCGAATGGGGACTTATTACGGATATACAGCCGCCTGATTTAGAAACTAGAATTGCTATTCTTCGTAAAAAAGCCAAAGCTGAGAATTTAGATGTTCCAAATGAAGCTATGATGTATATCGCAAATCAAATAGATACGAATATTCGTGAGCTTGAAGGGGCTCTAATACGCGTTGTCGCTTACTCCTCTCTCATTAACGCTGACGTAACCGTTCATCTTGCAGCCGAGGCTTTAAAGGATATAATTCCTGCAAATCGTCCTAAAGTAATATCGATTCAAGATATTCAGCTTAAAGTTGGCGAATACTATAATATGAGATTAGAAGACTTCAAGGCTAGAAAACGTACAAAGGCTGTTGCTTTTCCACGCCAAGTTGCCATGTATTTATCCCGTGAGTTAACAGACTTCTCTTTACCCAAGATTGGCGAAGCTTTTGGAGGCCGTGATCACACCACGGTTATTCATGCACATGTTAAAATTGAGGAAAATCTAAAACACGATCAAGAGTTATATAAGATCATTCATGAATTGAAAAATAGAATAAAAAATCCTAACTAATTGACACACAATCTATAAACAATCTATTAACATGTTAATTGGCTAGTACTGCGCGGGTAAGAACACCTTATCCACATATTAACAGCCCCTACTACTACTGTATTTAAAAGATTAAATAATATACTACTACAATCCGGGAGTGAAACCGCTTGAAATTAACCATCCTAAAAGATTCTCTAAACGAAGCCATTCAACATGTTTCGAAGGCTATATCCGCTAGAACTACCATTCCCATTCTAAGTGGTATTAAAATTGAGGCTAGATCAACAGGAGTAACCTTAACCGCAAGCGATACAGATATATCTATTCAAAGTTTTATTCCAATGGAAAAAGACGGTAAAACGATCATTACTTTAGATAAACCAGGAAGTGTAGTATTACCAGCAAAGTTTTTCGTGGAAATTATCAAAAAGCTACCAGCTGCTCATGTAGAATTAGTTGTTATTGATCAATTTCATACAACCATTAAATCAGGATCATCTGAACTGCAGTTAGTAGGACTGGACCCAGAGGAATACCCAATATTGCCTCAGCTAGAGGAAGATCGTATATTCTCAATGAATGGAGTATTATTAAAAGCAATGATACGTCAAACGGTATTTGCTGTATCTATTAACGAATCAACGCCAATACTAACAGGTGTGTTGTGGAATCTAAATAAAGGTATTATAAAGTTTGTGGCAACAGATAGGCATCGATTAGCAAGCTCAGAAGCAAGTATAGATAGTCCTACTGATCTGAAAATTGAACACTTAGTTATTGCAGGTAAGACGTTGAATGAACTAAGTAAAATTATTCCCGATAACGGAGTGATGATTGATATTGTAGCAACAGAGAACCAAATTTTGTTTAAAATGGATAATGTTCTATTCTATTCACGTATATTGGACGGAACTTATCCGGATACCTCAAAAATAATATCGCAAGCCTACAAAACGGAATTAGTGGTGAATACAAAGAATGTGACCGATGCAATAGATAGAGCTTACCTGCTTTCTCGTGAAGAGAAGACGAATATTGTTAAGCTTGTAACAACTGGAGCTCACTCGGTGGAAATTTCCTCGAGTTCCAATGAATTAGGGAAAGTTAGAGAACAGATTGAAGCGGAAAGATTAGAAGGAGAAGAGCTCAAAATATCCTTTAATTCTAAATATATGTTAGATGCTTTAAAGGTCATTGATAGCGAGCATATTCATATAGGCTTTACTGGAGTTATGAGTCCTATTATTATTAAACCTAACGATGAGGATAAAAAAATGCTGCATCTTATCCTTCCATATCGAACGACGAACTAAGGAGCTTATGAATATGAAACAAGTGAACATAAGAACCGAATATATTACACTTGGTCAGTTTTTAAAGCTGTCTGAATGTATTTCTACTGGAGGAGAAGCAAAACCATTCCTTCTAGAAAATACGGTTTTTATTAATGGTGAACAGGATCAACGAAGAGGGCGCAAGCTGTATAATGATGATCGTATTGATGTACAAGGCTGCGGTTTATTCCAGATCAAAAACAATGTTTGTTAAACAATTAAGTTTAGAGCATTATCGTAATATAGATCGTTTACAGCTACAAACGGATGCACCAGTGAATATAATAATAGGACCCAATGCACAAGGGAAGACGAATATAATTGAATCCATATTTGTTCTAGCCCTGACGAAATCTCATCGAACCCACAAAGATAAGGAAATGATAGGTTGGCATGCAGAGTCGGCACGTGTTATTGGTGAAATTGAGAAAAAGTATGGAACCAGCAAGCTTGATTTACAAATTAATGCTCGTGGCAAAACAGCGAAAATAAACGGATTAGAGCAGAGAAAGTTAAGCGAATTTATAGGTTCGTTGAATGTTGTTATGTTCGCACCTGAGGATCTAGAGATTGTAAAAGGTTCTCCTGGAGTGAGAAGGAGATTTATGGATATGGAGCTTGGGCAGGTACTTCCTTCCTATCTTCATCATCTGTTAAAATATCAAAAAATTGTTCTCCAGAAAAACTCTTCTATCAAAAAAATGAATGTACATGATGATGCTCATCAGGTTATGATGGATGTTTGGAATCAACAATTAGTTGAACATGGTGTTAGAATTATGAAAAATCGTCAAAGCTTTATTAATAAGCTGCAAAAGTGGGCCGAGCAAATTCATAGTGGAATAACGAATGGTAAAGAGAATATTCGTATTGTATATCGTCCTTCATTCGAATGTGAGGACTTCGAAGATGAAACTGTTTTAATTAACCAGTTTATGATAAAGTTATCACAGGTGAAAGAACAGGAGCAGCGTAGGGGTGTTTGTCTAGTTGGACCTCATCGAGATGATCTGGAATTTTATATTAATGGCAAGGAAGTATTAGCATATGGCTCTCAGGGTCAGCAAAGAACAACGGCATTGTCACTGAAATTAGCTGAGTTGGAGCTAATGCGTGAAGAGGTAGGAGAATATCCGGTTCTTTTGTTGGATGATGTGCTTTCTGAGCTCGACCAATTTAGGCAAACTCAACTCATTGAGACATTCCAAGACAAGGTACAAACCTTTATTACAACAACAGGAATAGAGAGTATTAATGCCACTAAATTAATAAGAGCTAAGCTATTCCATGTACAGGATGGTCAAGTTAGAGCAGAATAAAGGAGGGCGGTTGGATTATGTATATTCATCTTGGTGGTGATAAAGTCATTCGTTCTCGTGAATTAATCGCAATATTCGATATATCGAATGATAAACCATCACAGCTGCCGAGAACATTCCTTACTCATGCGAATCAAGAGAAAAAGGTAGAACACATTGGCGAGGAAGATCCTAAGTCATTAGTTGTGACCGAATCTAGAATTTATTATTCGCCAATATCTTCATCCACACTTAAGAAAAGATCCGCCAACTTCAATAATTAAAGATGTATAATGTCCCGAAATCCATGGAGCAGGTGATAATACATGTCAGTCAATCAACATACCTACGATGAAAGTCAGATACAAGTATTGGAAGGCCTAGAGGCCGTACGCAAAAGGCCTGGAATGTATATTGGATCAACGAGTACAAGGGGTCTTCATCATCTAGTTTGGGAAGTTGTAGATAATAGTATTGACGAAGCGATGGCTGGTTATTGTACACGAATAGATGTGAGAATTCATACAGACAACAGCATTACCGTTATTGATAATGGACGGGGTATTCCTGTTGGAGAGAATGTTAAACTGAAAAAATCAACACTAGAGGTCGTTATGACTGTACTTCATGCCGGAGGTAAATTTGGTGGTGAAGGTTATAAGGTTTCCGGTGGACTGCATGGTGTAGGTGTATCTGTAGTTAACGCTCTATCCAAGAAGCTAGTTGTTCAGGTTAAGCGTGATGGACATATTTATCAGCAAGAATATAATTTTGGAGCGCCTCAATACGATATCAAAATTGTAGGCTCCTCAGAGTCTGAAGAGACGGGTACTACGATTCAATTCTGGCCGGATGAGCAAATTTTCTCCGAAACAACAGAATATGATTATGATGTTCTTCAATCTCGTATTCGTGAGCTTGCTTTCTTAAATAAGGGAATTGAAATTAATTTATATGATGAGCGTTCGGACGCATCAAATTCATTCATGTTCGAGGGTGGAATTGTTTCCTTCGTCGAATATTTAAATCGAAATCGAACCGCTGTGAATGAACAGCCTATTTTCGTAGAAGCACAAAGAGATAACATTCAGATTGAAATCGCTCTGCAGTATAACGATGGTTATACAGAGAATATATATTCCTACGCAAATAATATTAATACTCATGAGGGTGGAACACACGAATCTGGCTTCAAAAGTGCATTAACACGGATAATTAATGACTATGCACGACGTATGAATGTACTCAAGGACAATGATACTAATCTTACTGGTGACGATGTACGTGAAGGACTTACAGCGATTATTTCTGTCAAAATTCCTGATCCGCAATTCGAAGGACAAACCAAGACCAAGCTAGGTAATAGCGAGGTTCGAGGCTTAGTAGAATCGCTTTTTGCAGAGAAGCTTGTTCAATTCATGGATGAAAATCCTGCAGTAGCTAGACGGGTGCTCGATAAATCCTTACAAGCCCAGAGAGCGCGTGAAGCCGCCAAAAAGGCGAGAGAATTAACACGTCGCAAAAGCGCATTAGAAGTTAGTGCCTTGCCAGGAAAATTAGCGGATTGCTCCTCCAAGGATGCATCCATTAGCGAAATCTATATTGTCGAGGGAGATTCAGCTGGTGGCTCAGCCAAGCAAGGACGTGATCGACATTTCCAAGCGATCTTACCTTTGCGTGGTAAAATTCTTAATGTAGAGAAGGCTCGTCTTGATCGCATCCTAGGGAACACAGAAATTAGAGCCATTATTACGGCATTAGGAACAGGAATAAGTGAAGATTTTGATATTGAAAAGGCACGTTATCATAAGATTGTCATCATGACGGATGCGGACGTCGATGGCGCTCACATTAGAACATTGATCCTAACTTTTTTCTATAGATATATGCGTAAGATCATCGAAAGTGGTTATGTATATATTGCTCAACCACCGCTTTATAAGATAGAGAAGAATAAAGTCATTCGTTATGCTTACAATGAAAAAGACCGTGAGCAAATCATGTCTGAGTTTGGAGAAAGTGGTTCAAAACCGAATATTCAACGTTACAAAGGACTTGGTGAGATGAATCCGGAGCAGCTATGGGAAACCACGATGGATCCGGAAAGCCGAACCTTCCTCCAGGTTACTGCTCAAGATGCACTTGATGCTGATCTTGTGTTCGATACGTTGATGGGTGATGCAGTTGAGCCTAGAAGAGATTTTATTCAATTACACGCCAAATATGTGAAAAATCTAGATATTTAAAAAATATTAAGGAACCTCACCTGAATGAATACTGTTGACCACGTATAAATATTGGAGGTACAGTCAGAATGGCGGAAGAGACACGCTTATCGATCAAGGATCGTGATATTGGCGCTGAAATGCGTAGCTCCTTCATGGACTATGCAATGAGTGTAATTGTAAGTAGAGCATTGCCTGACGTTAGAGATGGATTAAAGCCGGTACACCGTCGAATTTTATTCGCTATGTCCGAATTAGGTATGCATTCGGATAAGCCATTTAAGAAATCAGCAAGAATCGTCGGAGAAGTTATTGGTAAGTACCATCCACATGGTGATTCAGCTGTTTACGAATCAATGGTAAGGATGGCCCAGGATTTTAACTTACGATATATGCTAATAGATGGTCATGGTAACTTTGGGTCCGTTGATGGTGATGCTGCTGCAGCTATGAGGTATACAGAAGCCAGACTATCTAAGATAGCCATGGAGATGCTTCGTGATTTGAATAAAGAAACCGTCGATTTTATTCCTAACTATGACGGTGAAGAGAACGAACCTTCTGTTCTTCCTGCTAGGTTCCCCAATTTACTGGTTAACGGAGTTTCAGGTATTGCAGTTGGTATGGCTACGAATATCCCTCCCCACAACCTAGGTGAGGTTATTGATGGCACGTTAGCATTAATTCAAAATCCCGAGTTAACATCTCTTGATCTAATGGAATATATTAAAGGCCCGGATTTTCCAACAGCTGGGTTTATTCTTGGGCGTCATGGAATCAGACAAGCCTATACGACAGGTAGAGGCTCTGTCACGATGCGGGCAAGAACCGAGATTGAAGAGGTTGGTAATAAAGCTAAGATTCTCGTTCATCAGCTGCCATATCAAGTTAACAAAGCCAAGCTAGTTGAGAAGATTGCTGAATTGGTTCGAGACAAAGTTATTGATGGAATTACCGACTTAAGAGATGAGTCAGATCGTAACGGTATGCGTATTGTCATAGAGTTAAGACGAGATGTAAATCCTAATGTAGTTCTGAATAATTTATTCAAGCACACACCGATGCAGTCTAACTTCGGTATGAATATGCTGGCCTTAGTTAACAACGAACCTAAGACATTAAATCTTCGCGATATTCTTTATTATTATATACAGCATCAGGTTGAAGTTATTCGTCGACGTACCATTTATGATCTGAAGAAGGCTGAGGCCAGAGCACACATCCTAGAGGGCCTTCGAATCGCACTCGATCATCTGGATGAAGTGATTAAGCTTATTCGTGCCTCACGTACAACAGAGGAAGCACGCGAAGGATTAATGACGAACTTTGCATTGTCGAATGAACAAGCTCAGGCTATTCTAGATATGCGTCTACAAAGATTGACCGGATTAGAAAGAGAAAAAATCGAGAATGAATACAATGAGCTTGTAAAGAAAATTGCTGAGTACCGAGCAATCCTTGGTAATGAGCAGCTGGTTCTGCAAATTATTAGTGAAGAGTTAACCGAGGTCAGGGATCGATTCGCCGATGATCGACGATCTGAAATTACTTTTGATGCTGATAATATTATGGACGAGGACCTTATCCCACAAGAAGAAGTTATTGTTACGATCACGCATACCGGTTATATCAAGAGACTGCCTGTTACAACCTACAGAAGCCAAAGAAGAGGCGGTAAGGGTGTAATCGGAATGGACACGAAGAATGATGATTTTGTAGAGCATCTATTTCCTACGAATTCCCACCATTATTTGATGTTCTTTACGAATAAGGGAAAGGTTTACCGCCTTAAGGCTTATGAGATTCCTGATTTAAGTCGTACGGCTAGGGGAACTCCAATCATCAACTTGATTCAGATTGAACAAGGTGAGATCGTTAACGCGGTTATACCGATACCGTCATTCGAGAGTGAGCAGTTCTTATTCTTCGCAACCCGCTCAGGAATAGTCAAGAAAACTCCGCTCAGCGACTATAGTAATATTCGTAAAGGCGGACTCATTGCTATAAATATTCGTGAAGATGATGAGCTTATTGGTGTTAAGCTAACCGATGGCGATCGAGATATTATCATGGGAACCAGCAATGGAATGTCTATTCGATTCCCTGAGGGTGATGTACGTTCTATGGGTCGTAGTGCCACGGGAGTGAAGGGCATTAATTTATCGAAGGACGACTATGTTATTGATATGGATGTTATTCAAGATGATCACACTGTTCTGATTGTCACGGCCAAGGGTTATGGAAAACGAACGCCAATCACCGAATATCGCTATCAAACGCGTGGTGGTAAAGGAATCAAAACCTTGAATGTGACCGATAAGAATGGCGTTATTGTTGGGCTGAAGGTAGTTAGTGATGAAGAGGATCTGATGATCATTACTGCTTCAGGAACACTAATAAGGATGAGTATAGCGAGTATTTCTACCATGGGACGGAATACACAAGGTGTCAAATTAATTAATATTAAAGAAGATGACGAAGTAGCAACCTTGGCTCGTGTCGAAAAAGGTGAAGAACCAATTGACGAAGAGGCTACTAATGAGGAATAATAGGTAATAGGACCTAATTGTATGATTAAGAAGGAATGCCTATACAATGTCCGACATCGATGATCATCGGTGTCGGCTTTACCTTTTCCAAGCAAATCTTGCGTATCATAAATAAAATTACAGCCAGGTGGGATATCATGGCGTTCGTATCCGTTACCCAAGTAAAGCCAGGTGACAAAATAAGTCAAGATGTCATGACTCAAAAGAATAACCTTCTAATGACCAAGGGGACAGTTGTGTCCGAACGGGATTTGGAGGTTTTGCGTGCGTTCCTTATCGCCAAGGTTCATATTGAAGGGGAGAACGGTGCTGTCGAACTAGCTGAGAATGGGCAAAATGCAGAGAACCAATCTGCGCAGGTATCCGAATCAATTCTGGCTTTTTATAACGCCTATGATAAGATGATCGTTTTATTAAAAAAAGTATTCTCTTTAGCAGCATCGTCAGGGACAATACCTGTTTTAGATATACGTACTTGCGTAGAAACGCTGATCTCTCATATAGGGGAGTATTCTATTGTTTCTTTTAGACCAGCTAAGTACCATTCACAGGATTACTTAATACACCACAGTATAAAAACGAGTCTATCTTCCTATACCCTAGCAAAGTGGCTTGGTTTTACCCAGAAGGATTTGATTCCTATCGCTCTAGGTGGTTTGCTCCATGATATAGGTAGTTCGAAGGTTGATTCTACTTTTTTAATGAAGTCATCAGCACTGACCTCGGTTGAATATGAGGAAGTTAAAAGTCATACTACTCTGGGATACCAGATATTAAAGAATGTTCCTGGATTTAATGAAGGAAGCAAGTATTCAGCTTTGCAGCATCACGAACGGTTAGATGGATCAGGATATCCTTTACGACTAAGTGGAGACAACATTCATACCTATTCCCGAATCGTAGCAATAGCAGATATATATCATGCCATGACTAGTCCACGTATGCATCGCGCTGCCATGTCACCGTATGTAGCAATGGAGGAGCTATCCAAACAGGCCTTTGGTCAATTAGATCCGGCTTATGTTCAGACCTTCGTACATAAACTTACACAATTCCATACTGGCCGAATTGTTAAGCTAAGTGATAACCGTATTGGTGAGATTGTATTCTCACAGAGAGAGCATCCTACCCGGCCATGGGTTAATGTTAATGGTAAGATCGTTAATCTTACATTAGAACGAAACATCTATATTCAAGAGGTTATACAATAAAATGATAGTACTTTAAATTTACCATGTCATTCGGCTTGACTTGTCTTGTCGGTCTATGATACATTATCCCTTGCCGCTTTGAAGGGCGACACAAACTGCGAGCTTCCGATTACGTGGCGATCACGGGTTATGAGGCAGACAATGAAGAGAACAGT